>ERZ773051.406-NODE-406-length-31627-cov-9.060085_pt1 | contig 31627 bp, 53 predicted proteins | sample MGYA00580631_ERZ773051 | MGnify/ENA primary metagenome ERZ773051 (study PRJEB29015, sample SAMEA2738137) | human oral metagenome | biome: human oral; feature: human-associated habitat; material: saliva | place: China | collected 2204 ... | reverse complement strand
TGTAATTATATTAACACGCATTGCCGTATATGTCAATAGTTTTATTAATATTTTTAAAAAAATTTGCAATAAAAAAAGAGAAGCACGCGGCTTCTCTTTTGTCTTGTTTAGAAAAAGCTCCATCCTGTTGCACCTAGCTCAATGCCTACTTGTGCATTAATCAAGATGAAGTTTATGCCATCAATTAGCTTGTTCATTTTACCCTCTTTTACTTCACAGAGATTTCCCCTTGCTCATTCGCTCGTACTTCAACATCATCATTTGTGACTAGCTTTCCATCCTTGATGATGTAAATTTTATCGCCCTTCACGATGCCCTTCTCTGTACGAGCACCATCAGATTCAAAATGCTGCCATTCGCCATCAATCATTTGCCAGCCTGTCTGCATTGCCCCGCTTGAATCGAAGAAATAATTTTTTCCCTCAACCATATGCACACCGCTTCCGTACATGCTGCCTTCTTTTGGATCTAGGAAGTACCATTTATCATTGATTGATTGCCAACCTATCTGCATCTTGCAATTTATTCCGAAATAATACCACTTGTCATCAATCTGCTGCCAGCCTGTTACTGCGTATCCATGTTCGTTGAAATAATACCATTCGCCATCGAATTGTTGCCATGTACTCTTGGGATAACTGCCATCAGATTTTCTATACCACCACCCGACGTTGTCTTTTATCCAGCCTGTTGTTTGAAAATTTGGATGCACAAAACCTCGAATAAATCGCCCATTGATGGCTACTCTTCTATATCCTGTCGTGTGGCGATTTCCGATGTTGAATTCAAACACATTAATCATCCCAGAGCTACCAGAGCTAACTGATACGACAATTCCAACATGGCTAGCGCCTCTGGTGTTGTCGCCTCTTCCATTATCGTTCCAATCGTAGATGATCCAGTCTCCGGGCGATGGTGTGAAATTGTCATTTTCAACCCAGATGCCCATTTGCTGCGCTTTCCGCACAATCGTGCCAACATTGTATGAGCACGGATATGCATCGCCAAGGCCACATATGTATGCTACTGCAGATGCGCATGCAGCGCAAAAATTGGCGGTGTATGTCATTGGTGCTCCATCTGGTTTGTATTTGTTGAAAACATCAATCAAGGTGCGGTGTGACCCGCCCTTGAATGCCATGCCATTATATCTAATGGCGGTGTTGATTATTTGTTCCCTCTTCCCCATCGCTTAACACCTCTGCTCTTTTTAAATTCTCCGCAATAGCCTCTTCATTTATATTTTTATTTTCATCTGCTGGCGCTGGCATCTTAAATTCTTTTGTATCGTCTTTTTTTGAGCCTTCGATTAGTTGCTTAAACATCTGATGGAAGCCCGTTGCTGCTAGTCCTGTAACACCGCCCTTCACGATTGCTTCGAAGCTAACGCCTAGACAAATAACGCCACACACCATTCCGATAACAAAAAGTACCGTTGGGATTATTTTGTTATCAGTTGGCATAAATTTTTTTAGAATATATCCTATACAAAGACAAAATACTAGTACTAACGGAATATACATCTTTGAAATAACTTCTACACTCATCATTTTAGTTCTCCTTCCTGTGTTCTAAATGTGTAATTCTTTTTTCATGGTCATTCAAACGATTATCATGCTGATTGTGCTTATCCCACATTCTTGAATGCGACTCTCTATCGTGTGCCTCTTGCTCTTTTACAGCACATTCAACACTTGTTACATCTGCTGCAAGATTCTCAATTCTCACATTGAGAGCCTTGATTGATGCGTTCAACTCATTAACTGGCTTTCCCACATAATTGTTCAATGCGGAAATTAATCCAATTAACATTGTTAGTCCAATTATCAAGCTTCCTATGAATTCTGGCTTCATTGTTTTTTCCTTTCAATAAAATACACCGCAGATGCGGTGCTAAAGTTAATTGCCAAGCTTCTTGATGCCATATATCCTCACTGGGATCATTGCAGCATTTGTTGTTGCTACAGATGTGTTACCTTGGGATTTGTATGTTCCAGTTCCAAAAGTTATTCTATGAGAGCTACCACTCCCAGAGCTTGCAACTGTCCTTCCATTCGTCCAGAAATTTGTTCCACCGCCACCAATCGATGGTGCACAGAATTTGACGGATTCGCCTTTTTTCAAACTTAAACTAGAACGGGCATTTTCACCCATGTAGTCGCTCCACTCTATGATGTACTCATCATAGTTCCCATCAATCGTTAGCGATTGTGACGAAAATTCTGAATTTGGTCTTGCATTTGACCAGAGCAGCTTTTTTGTTTCGACAGTTGCTAACATCTTCTTGATTTCAATCAATGTTTTCAAAACACTTATCATATTATCTCACCCCCTTATGCTCTTATTGATGTTCCGAAGAACGAAGCAAGCTCATTCTCTGCATTAATGTTATCAATCTTAACATCATCCGTTGATGCCTTTAATTTCTGCAATTCTTTCTGTAACTCTTTCTGGAGCTCATTGATGCTGTTCTGCAACTTCCCAGCTGCAGTGCCATCAATTGCCCCTTCTAGTATGCTCTGCCATCTTGAGGTCATGGCTTCTAGTCCAAAATTAACCGGGAAAGCTGGTGCAACAAATCCGCACAATTCGTTGTTCGGCCTTTGATCTAAAATGTTTGCAACACTAATTTCAGATGCTCCCGCATTGATATGTATATCCGCAAGTGCAATTTCATAATAATTGCTTTCTCTAATCAATGTTGGTGCAACGGGTGTTGTAGAGGGTGTTCCCTCTTTTTTGTATAGTTCAATATTGCGAAAGCTATCAGATGTATCTAGTCTAGCAACAATTCTATCTATTCTCTTTAGCGATGCATGAGCTGCACTAATCGCGATAGTGCGCGCTGATTCTTCACGTCCTATGCCGCCTTCAACTATGCATCCCCCTGGCATGATTTTCACCTTCATTCCGCCAGCGGGCTGTACTTGTAAATCAGAGCCATCACCACTAACTAGACACACTCCATTGCTCCATACCGCCTTAACGATGCTTCTAACTGTTGTATCATCAACAGCTCTATCCCCTTTAGGGTTTACATCGAACTTTGATTGAAATGGTATTGATATCATAAATTACCTCCTTAAATGTTAAGTGCTACGTATTTTTGTTTAAAAGGAGTTCCAAACACGAGCTGAATCTCGACCGCATTCTTTCGCCACACCTCTTTTACCTCCATGATTCGGGCGGTAAACATCTGCTCTATATCGTCAAGGACTATCGTACATGTGTCGCCCAGATTATAATCTTTGAGATAATAGAAGGTGTTCTGGAGCGCATCAACGCTGATTATCTCTTGCTTCCAGTTATTAAGCATTTCAAGCTTGCACTGGTTGCGAAGTTGCTCACGGATAATTGACTCGTTGGCCACCTTCAGTTCTATACCCGACACGTTGCCTTCGATAACTTTTCTCGGGCAAATTGCAAGGTCTCGCGGACGGTTTCTTTCATCAATATAAAACTCTCTGATTCGCCCCTTGTATTCGCCAGTGTCGGTTTTAATTTTTTCCTCCCGTTTAAAACCTATTTCATCCATAGTCTGATGTGCTTCAATGACCGGGTATGCTCCGCTATCATCGTACACATACTCGATTTTTGATACGTTTTCAAAGCCTGCGCCAAAGACTACTTTATTTCTCAAATCCTTACCGCGTATGGGAAAGATTTTATAAAAGTACTGCGGTTCTCCTATGTGCTCAATCCAGTCTTTATTATGTTGTTCCCATCCTGTGTAATTGATATGCAGCATTCTTGCATAAAAACTGCAGTCGAATAATCCGCATACATCATACATTACTTGTGCTCCGTTTGTCCCTTCTTTAAAAAAGTACGATATGGCATTTAACCAATCGATATTTTCATCAAACGCGACACCCCCGATTAGTGCGGGCAGGTCTCCAGGAACGTATCTGTAATCTTCAGGATCATATCCGCCAGCGTATGTGTTAAGAGTAGCCTCTATGCTTGTCGCTGCATAATTGGTCACGTTCAAATTCTCGCTGTTAAGTATCGGAATCGCTGACAGTGCCTTTTCTGCAAAGAATCCAGATATCGTTGCAAATGTGCCTTGTGCTGTAACTTCATATACAGTTTTCTGAACAATGCCTGTTTCTGGTCTTCCTGTATTTTTGACAAATTTCACATGTTGATTCCAATCTTGTGCGGCGAGCCTCACAGAGAAATCTCCAGCTTCGGTCCATTTTCGATTCCATGCCACCTCGATAAAATCGAGGTCTTCAAGGCGATTCATAAATTTATCAAAAAACTGAATCATAACCCATCATACCTTCCTATATACTCAATTTCTGTACGTAACGCAGAGCCACCAACTTCGGCATCAACTTTGATAAAGTTATCTCCGAAATCAAGAATAAATTTCCTAAAATCGTACGGATCATTGTCTGCACCCAGCGAAAGAATTTTGTTGTTGTGTATCGCGTATGATTTCGATGTATCAATCTCAATTCTATCGCCTTTGCGCATTTCAACATTCAAAATAGCTGTTTTCTGATTCACCGTAACTTCAATATTTTTCGCGTAGCCTGTCGAGGTTATTTCTATAATCGGATGTGCTGGTGATGATCCGATGTAGTTGATTACTTTTTCAGTCGTGTGCTCTTCTGCGGAAAATGGCAGCATGATGCCTTGACCATACGCATGAGGCCACACCCACAAGGCTTGTTTTTTGCTGAAATTAGTTTGTTCGCTTTCAACAGCAAATAAATCTGCATATGTTGATAGAAATCTAATTGTTAGATCTTTCATCTTGTATACATTTCCGATTGGAAAGTTGCTTGCTGTTATCTGGCAATCTTTTGCGATGCGTTCTGTACCTAAATAATTAATGTGTAGATCATATTTCATGCGGCTATTATGGAAAGCTATCGCTCGCATTCTTTGCAGATTGTAATTTTCTGCATCAAGTGGGCGCGCGACAATTTTCATATCGCGCGATACCCTTCGTTGACCTGTTATTATGTCGCCATCACCAACTCCCCTTGCTTGCTTTGATGTTTCAATTTCTGGAAAATCAAAACCTTCAAGGGCGCGAAGCTCCCAACTATCTGATTGATAGTTGAAAACCTCGCCATCAGAGCGAATGGCTTTTAATGAAGCAATGTGTTTCATTTTCCTACCTTCCTGCAAGCCCCATAATTACAGCTTGCCTCTTCAGTGCGCGCTCTATATCAATTGGACTCTGCACAGGTTCATGAAAATGGATAACCTGTGTTACCACAGTTTGATTGCCAGTGCCCATTGGTGATGCTGCAATTGTTCCTGTATCGAAACTTCCAACTGTCATGCGTTCTTTTAACGCATCCATATTAGCGCCATACGAATTCAAAACTTTTGAGAAGGTGCGCTCACCACCTTGCATAAGTCCAGCATTCATCATCTCGCCCACCCAAATTGTGAATCTTGACGGTGAGTGTATATCTAGCACACTTGTAATCTTCTTCTTTATCGCGCTTGCCTTGTTGCCTATCCACGAAATCAGATGATTAAACTTGTTCATCATTCCTTGTTTCAAACCTTCGATGAGATGTGCTCCTATTCCTAGTAACGAGCCCACACCTCTCTTAATAGCGCTCGGAATTCTTGCTGCTTTAGATACAACAGTTGATATCACATGGCCGAAGCCAGATGCGATGCCTCGCGCTAGTGCTGCAATAATATGTGCTCCAGCTGATAGCAATGCTCCCGCTAGCGCAATAATCGCTGATACGATTGCAGCTAGCACTTGAGGTATGTGCGCAACAACAGATGGGATTGCTTGCACTATGCCTTGTCCGAGAGTTATCAATAGCTCTGTTCCCGTCTGAATAATCGTTGGCCAGTTCTGCTTTACAAAATTAGCGATGCCTGTTATGGCATTCGCAATATGCCCCACTATGCTCGGAAGTGCATTCGCAAACCCTTGTACGAGATTTTTGAGCATTTCAGCACCTTCTTGGAAGATTGCTGGTGCGTGTGCACGAATCATTGTTCCAATGTTGCTAACTATTGAGCCTAGCGATGCCACAATTGCTGGTGCACTCGCAACAAGTGTCTGCCCAATCGCGAGCGCCATCTGCCCAATCGCAGAGAGCAATGCTGGTGCTGCTTGTACAATTCCATTGATAACCGCAGTTAAAACTTGAATTCCAGCTTGCGCGATTTCTGGACCATGTGCACTTATCATCGTTGCTACTGATGAAATTTTATTAGCAAGCCCAGTCGCGAATGCCGCAACCTTCGCACCCACATTTTCAGCAGATGCGCCCAGCTTTCCGAAAATAGCAACAAGTGCTACAATTCCAGTAACAACAAGAATTATAGGATTTGCCGCAAGCAATCCCCAAACTCTCGATAATAGAGGGAGCATTCTTGATATCGTTGTGAGCGAGCTGCCGAAAGCTTGTGCGAACTTTCCTACAAAGATTGTCGCTGGTGCAAAAATTGCTAGCCCTCCAGCGATGCCCAAGATTGCGGATAATGCTCCGCCAGATAGCCCAGCAATTTTGCCAGCAAGGCTCGAAAACTTTTCTTGAACAGCTGTAATAGCTGGCAACAGATATCCCGCCATTTTAGTTCCAATAGTCTGAATAGCTCTAGCAGCTACCATCTTAATGATATCTATCTGGTCATTAAATGCGTTCGCTCTATCTAGCGCACTCTGGCTGATTGGCTCTAACTTATTTTTCTTGAAGATTTCGGATACTTTCTTATAAGTTTCGCCACCATCAAGAATCAATGGATTGAGGTCCGCAGCAGATTTGCCGAAGATAGCCATTGCATATGCGTCTCGCTCTGTTGCGTTCTTCATTTTGCCAAGCTTCATAATAGCTTCGTCATACACCGCATTGCCATTTCGCAGATGCCCAGAGCTATCTGTGACGCTTATTCCGAGTGCATTAAATGCCTTTGCCGCAGAGCCACTTGCGGACTGTGATGCTGCCAGCATATTCTTTTTCAGTTTGCTGTGAGATTTTGCCAGTGTTTCAACTGGAACATCAACGAGCTCTGCAGCTGATTTGTACATTTGTAAATCTTTTGTGCTGATTCCGTACTGCTTTGATAACGTATTTAAATCGTCAGCTTGTCTTGCTGCCTTATACGCAACTCCGCCAAGTGCTGCAGCAACTACTCCAGCTGCAATTGATACCGCTTTCATCTTCTGCCCAACAGCCTCAATTTTCTGCCCTAACAGTGTGTACTTCGCTCCGAGTTGCCCTATTCTTGTTTGTGAAGCTACATATCTAGCTTGCGCTTTTTCAAGTTGTGCAATCTTCTGCTCTGTCGCAATTATTTCTCTCTGAAACTTGCGATATTCATCAGCTCCGATATCGCCTCGCTCGAATGCAGCTTTCACCTTTTCTTGATTTGCTCGTAAATCCGCAAGATGTTTTTTCGTGCCGATTAGCTGTTCATTCAGAATCTGCCCTTTTTGCTTCATGAGTGTAGCATTGAGTGGATCATTCTTCATTAGCTTATCGACAGAGCTCATCTCGCTATGCATGCTTCGTGTTGCTGCCTGTGCCTTCTTTACCGCTTGGATAAATTTGACACTTTTTCCAGATATTTCAATTTCTAATGATTTTTTCGCCATCTCATTTACCCTTCCGCGAATCTATCGAAGAATTCTTGTGGAGGTGCTTTCTCTTTCCGTTCTTCATAATAGTTGTCGTTTATTTTTTCGGTCATAATGTCATAAATGAGCCCTATATCCATTTCCTCAATGTCCTTCTGGCTCAGTCCTATTTCTGTGCATCGCAAATAAAATAGAGCAGTCGTGAATTTGCGACTGCTCTCTATTTTTTTTCGTTGCCTTCGCTGCCTCCAGCCTCTTCAGCTTCAACAAGTGTTTTCTCGCTATCTTCCCACAGTTCAAATGCCTCTGTTACAATCTCGATACCATCCATTAGCTCAAACTGCTCTAGCCACTCATCAACTGTTGCTGGCTTTTCATCAATGCACATAATGTATGCCATATCTTCCATAAGTCCCATATCAACTTGCTCAATATCTACATTTGCAACATCTACATCGCCATTCTGGAGCGCTTTCATCGTTTCTTCGTCTGTGTCTTTATAGATATTCGCTAGCTCCGTTAGCATGTCGCGCTTGAAGTGATTTCTAAACTTCCTCGGGGTTGCCCCTGTTGCTGCGAAGTGATATTCTTTTCCATTCTTGATAATTGTTTTTTTAGCCATTATTCTTCTCCTGTGCTAAATCGCGAAAAACCTCGCCATGCTTTTGCTGGCGAGGTAATAAAGTTTTTTATTAAATTGTTTAGGCAAAAGTTGGCACTTTCGGTGCGGTGTACCAAGCTTCATACACTTCTGGCTTTGTCTGCACAGATGATACCTTTCTTCTTCCGATTCCCGGAAGTCCAGCCGCCTTGATTTTAATCTTTATCGGCTTTGGCTCGTTAGATTCTTTCTTTGTTTCCGAGCTAGTGCTTGGCATTGCGGCCTTACAGTAGAAGTATAGGAATCTTCTTGCCTGTGTGTCTTGGTCGAATTCGAACGCAAGCGCGAAATAACTGCCCTTGTCTGAATCGCCATTGACGATATTTCCATCTGTATCGCGTTTTGCTCCTAGATGCGATGTCTGGAAATCTTCTGGAATCTGGAACATTTCAAGTTCGAGTTCTTCTTTCTGGATTGCCTCGATGATAGCCCACGTTCCATCATCTGCATATGTAGAATTTGAATCGCCCGATACATCTGCACTTAAACTAACAGCTCCCCTCCAAGGCTTGCCCGTTCCGAGCGTTAGCTTATTTAGCTTTTCATCCCATGTTGCTGGGTAGTAGTGCACATTTTTAAGTCCAAGATGATATTTAGCCTCTGGCTTTGTTGGTTCTGGCATTTTCTTTTCTCCTTTACTTTAAATCAATATTTTCTTCAAATATTCTTCTAACATCATTAGCGCAACCAGTTATCGTTGAATCAACAAATGGATGCCCATGTTTAGTTGAATATTCGAGAATATTAACGAGTGGCACAGATGTGCCGCCCTTTCCTTTAACTTTCTTCGTGTTGGTTATAATTCGTTTGTGCGCGCCCTTTTTGATTTTCCACTTCGATGCAAGATGCCCGCCACTACCAGCTCCGCTCGGTGACGCACTTTCTAATTTTCCCTTAACTAGGTCTGCAGCTTCGTCCACAGCTTTGTCTGTTAGCTTAACAACTTGCATGCCCGCTTCTTCCAAAATTTCATCAACAATGATGTCGAAGTTGGCCATTGTGCATTTCATTATAACCCCCACGAAAAATACAACAGTTCATAGCCTGTTGTGTCATAGCCTATTCCGTCAATGTCGCCTAATTCGAACGCACCTCCAGGGCATGTGAATTCTGCATTAATTAGCGCATTCAATATTTCTCTCTCTCGAGCTCTAACATCTTTGATGTTCATGCTTCGCGTATGATAATATCTCAAAATTATTTTGTCTTGCCCGGCAATCAGTCTATTATCTTGATACACTTGCGATGGCATCGAACTGATGGAGTATACACAAAATTCACTTGGTGCAGATTCTAAATCTGGCAATTTACCCGCATAAGTTTTCACTTGCGGATAGATCACATCGTCTAGCGCTTTCTTTAAAATTAAATCGCCATTAACTGCAAACATAGCTATTTCCCTTCATACCTCTTCAGCATGAAATTCATCATGCGATTTTGCTTTTCATTTACTCCTGAATACAATTCATAGCAGTTTGGATTTAGCCTATCTGGCTGCCCACCCTTGAGGATATCAGCGCCATTCTTCGCAACAACAACTCGCCTGTGTGCCAGAGCCTCATATAGGTTTGGTGCGAACGGCATGCGTACATTCACACTCTCTGTAATTCCCGCTGTCATGGCGGCAGCTTGAACAGCTCCATATGTACCGCTCCAATTCGCATAGTATGTTGTTGCTCCGTTGTCTTCTGCGACCTTCTTCCATCTTGTTTGATTGTAGTCGCCAGCAACATATTCATCTTGATCTACGATGTAGAATTCTAGTGGTGTATCAATTCGCATCTCATACACCTCGATTCTGCCCGATGTCGAATATCAACATAGGATCTATCGCAGAATGGTCCGCTTCTGTATTCAGATTTCTTTTTACGATTTTGGCAATTGCCTCAATCGCCTGTTCATTCTTGATGCCCTTTTGCGCATCTTCTTCAAAATCATTTCTGCGCCATCCAGCATTAATCAAGGCGGCTTGAGCCGCCTCAATCATGCTGTTAATCATCTCATCTTGTTCTGGTGTGGAATAGACGATGCCCACACGCATTTTGATTTTGCTTGTTAATTTCGCATTCATCTGCTCCACCTCTCGAACTATGCGAGCTTCTTAATTGGCAAGAACGCTTTGTATCCAGCAACGACTCCGCCTAGAAGCTGATGTCCGAAGAACGCAATCTGTCCTTTATCCTGGTAGATTGCATCATTTTCTACAACTACCATATCGGAGAACTCTGGAAGCTCATACTTCTGTGGATCTCCGTATACAGCGAATGTCTTGCCCGCTACCTCTGCAGAGAATGCCTTGAAACCGCTGTTGATTGAGAACGGTACTTCTAGTCCGCCCTTCGCCTCGGAGATTGTTCCGCCTGTGCCTTCGAACTTCACATTGTATGCTGGATCTCCGCTCTTTAGCTCAACAGCAAGAAACTCATTAAGTGTGTTCTTGTTGAGAAAGAGTGTGAGCGGAGATGTCACATCCTCATCACCACCATATGCCATGATGATGTTGCGGAGTGTGTTCTTATCGAATGCCTTAACATCTAGCTTGTAATCAGCTGGCATAACCTTAGCTGGTGCATTTGCGATTCCGCGAAGATGGCCGGTTGTTCCATCGCCAATAACAATCTCCTTCGATACCTTCTTGCGTAGCGACTTCTGCACATTCTTGATGATTGCATCGAGATAATCAATTGTGTTGAGCTCCTTCACCTCTTCATTGACAACAGCTTTCGCAGTCAGCTTTGTCGCAACAGTATCATTAGTGTTGAATGTGCCTTCTGCTGTTGTGTATGCTCCAGCCTCTACAGTGTAATCTGCATCAGCAACATCAACTTCGAATGCTACTTCGTATCTAGCAGCACCCTTCATTGGAACGTGTGCAACAAGGTCAATTGCCTGTGCGACCTGGTTCGGTGCTTCCTCTAGTGTGCCCTTGTATGCTGTCGGCTTCTGCGTGGAAGAAGATGCAATTGCTCTCTTCTGAATTTCTCTCTGCGCTTCTGCTGAAATTACAGTTGGCTTTCCACTTCTGATTTCAGCAACTAGCTTATCGAGATCAATGCCCTTCTGCTCCACCTTCTCTGCATCGTGATTTGTCTTCACGATTTCTGGCTGTGCAGTGGATCTCTCTTCTGCTGCCTTCTTCTCTGGTGTCTTCACTTCTAGCTTTTCTAGCTTTCTAGCCTCTTCAATCTGCGCATCAAGCTTCTTGAGTTCTAGCTTAATTTCGTTCAGTGCTTCTTCGCTTTTAGCCTTTGCGATTTCTGTAATCTTCGCAGCTCTCATCTCTAGTAGTTCTTTTAATGTCTTCATTGTTCGTCTCCTTAAATCATCTTATACATTGCTTCAAGTTCTAACTTCTTTTTCCTCAATTCAAAATCATTCGCATCATCCATGCGGCTTTTCTTCTCGCTATCCAGCAATTCAAAGCTCCTCGCATAAATTGAGGTGCTATCGTAAAATGGTACATCAACAACACTCACATCATAGAGCTTGTCAATGTCCGTGATAGTTCTGGTTATTTTGAGCTTGTCACCCTCTTCAAGGTACTCCCATATATCTGACCCCTTGCGAGTCGTGAATGCGAAGCTCATTTTGTCTAGCAGACCATTCTTGATTGATGTATATACATCTCTGTTAGATGATGTATCAATTAACTCTGCAACGATGTCTAGCCCCTCATGGCTCTTGATGAGCTCAAGGCTCTTATTTCTTGTTCTTGCCATGATAAGGAATTCATCATGGTGATTGTATCGAAGTGGCACATCACGCATATCCGTGTTATCTAGTGCGCCTGGTGCAATTATTTCTGTGTACTCTTCATCCCCAAACTGATATGTCTGTGGTGAATCAAATACGATGGCGCGACCCTCAATCTTCATTCCCTCTTCAGCGGCTGCTCTAATCTCCATCATTCTTCTTTCAAATTTTGGCTTGCTCATTAGTCTTTAGTTCCTTTCCCCACTTGATAATCTGCTGCATTATCAGTGTTAACAAAATTAAGTGATTGCATCCTTGTGTGACCTTCACCATCTGGCAACGGCTCAAGTCCGAATAGCTCTGTTCTGATTTCGTCAAGATACATTAGCCCTGTATTCGTTGCGAGTGTAGCAAGGCTGATGCTGTCTTGTGGTGTTAGCCTCTGCAGCATAAGAAAATAGCATCGCACTTGATGCCCTACATCTTTTTCTCGTTCAGTAAAGCAGTGTGCGGTGAATGCCTCTTCAAACTGCTTAATAAATGGCTCGATACAGCTCTGATAAAAGCTTGTATAATCTTCTGAATCGTATTCGCCAGACAGAATCGCTAATGATACTCCGTATCGCTCACACACATTTTCTTTCAGAAATTTAAGTGTTCCGCTGTCAACCTGTGCGAAATCAATCTTTATTGGTGTAAAATCGCCAACAAGGTCCGTTGCGATAATGCCTGTCTTGCTCTTCATGATATGTGATTCAAAACTATCACGCGTTGAATTGAGTTTTTCGCCATCAAGAATTGATTTTGCTGCGTATACACCTTTGATTTGCAAACTAGCCTCGATTGATTTCGGCAGTCCTTCAATTGTCTTGTGCAACGCATCTACACTGTGCATTACATTCGCATCATCTGGCCTTCCGTAATCATTACCGCCCAGCACCATGTTAGTTCCTCTTCGCCACTTGATGTTGATTAGCTCGCTCTCCGGGAGAGTAAATGTTGAGCCATCTGCGAATGTCATTTTGATTTCGATGTAATCATCACCAATGCCAACATCAACAGTTTTTGGCGATAACACATAAAATGCCTTGTACCACTTGATTAAATTTCCGCTAGCGGTTCTTCGCCATTCGTATTTTGGATATATCCAGCAATTCATGTGCTTTCTTCTGGTCCATTCAATCGCTGCCAAAAAGTCACTTGTTGTCTGATACTCGTTAGGCTTATATCTGAATAGCCTTGTGATATCATCATTCGCAACTGCTGTTCCTTCTCCAACAACAACGGATTTGATTTTGATTTTTGAAATCTCGCTAGCAGTTCTATCTATACAGTTGTTTACAAAATCAGATAGATAGATATCATTACCGCCTAGCCCTTGTAGAATCGTTGGATTGCCAAGCGGATAACTAGAGCTACTTCCGTTTATTTGTGATATGCCGAGCTTGTCGGCTAGCCAATCTTTTAATTTCATCTTCACTCCTAAATCATTGAATATTCATTTCTGTAACTCTGATAAACGAAAACAGCATCTAAATAAGATGCTGCTCCGTCTATTTTCATTTCGCGCTTAATTCGTTTCGGCATTATTCGCCCTATATTATCTTGTTTATAACTGCAATTCTTGAAGCACCAATATGTGACTGGATTATTTTGGTAGTTGATTTTCTTTTGCCTCAAATTCTCTTCGGTGTTGTTCATTGGATTTGATAACCCCTTCGCATCTTGAGGAACGTTCTCAAGTATGCCATCACCGAATAATTCTTTGTGCCGCTTGATATACGACTTCGCAAACCTGTTATCGTAACCGCCCTTAAATGGCAGCACTCCGAACTCCTTATACATCTGATATTCATAATCAGCAACAATCGCTGTATCAATATCAACATCATCAACAATGGTTATCCATCCATCGCGCGCCCATTGCTCATAGTTAGCGCCAGCTTTTTCATCATTACGATATTCGAGCTTACTTTTCGGCATCCAGAAATGCTGATGTGCCAAGAATTCCGACTCTGGCTGAAATAGCATTGTTAGACACATAAGGTCCGTTGTAACAGCTAAATCAACTCCGCCCAGGTACATGCGCCCTCGCACATCTTCCATGCTGAATGTTCTTTCATTTCTGATAACTTCTGGATCTAACCAAGCATTCGCATTTGATTGCTTGATATTGAAATCCTTACAGAGTGTCCAGCTTCGCTTTGTCGCACTGCCTCTAGCCTCTTCAACTTCTCTAGTTAAATAGCGCATCTTCTTTGATACACCAAGATTCGGATTAGCCTTAATCCAACTTCCAGGATTCGTCCAGACTTCCTCTTCATTATCCATCGTGTACAAGAAATATAGCGATTGCCCTCGCTCTCGCTCACCTTGTAGCACAGCTTTTGCCTCTTGAATCTTCTTGTCAAGATGCCCATCATCAACCGTGCCTTCCGTGGTTATTTCAATCATCAAGCATTCATCCTTGGTGCTCATTGATTGCACTAGCGGTTCGATAAGTGTTTCATCTTCCATTTCGTGTGATTCATCAACAATCGCCAAGTCAATGTTGCGCCCTTCCTTGCCTTTTTTTCGCGCGGATATCTTCTTGATTTCAGCTTTATTTTGTTTGCTGAATTTTCCTGTTTTTCGTCTCTGTTTCCTGTTGCCAAAATAGATGCCTGTGTTATTTCGTCTTGTCACTCTTTCAAGTGACGCCGATAAATCACGCATCGAATCAATTTCGGTGAATACGATATCAGCTTGCTCGTAATCGTTGCTGGCGCAGAATATCACAGTTCCCCAATTGCCACAGAAAAATTCTGCATTGCCCAGAGCTGCGGCTAATGTTGATTTACCATTTTTCCTTGGGATAAAAAGCAGTACATATGTATATTTGCGTATATGCTCACCATTTTCATCAAGTACATAAAATCCATACGCAGCTTCTATGATAGCTTTTTCCCAGAGTTCTAAATGTACAGGCTTCCCAGCGAATGGCGATTTCGTATGCTTGCACTTCGCCTCAATGAATCTAATTCGCTTGTGAGCCTCTTCAACATCGAAGATTTCATCTGGCTTTTCGATATCCTCAAGCAGCAGATTATATTGCAGTTTTATCCACCAGCATGCAGGGATTTCACCACTATTTATCTTATTTGCATACTCAATTAAAAAAGAGTGTGTGCCACTCTCTTTACATAAATTCATTCAATTCATCCTCTTCATAATCAGCATTGCTGCCTAGATGGCGCTCAAGCATCTGCATGATGTTCACCATCTGTGCTCGTTGCTTTATGATTTCAGCATTGAGCGGATTTGCTTTCAGAAGTTGAGGATTGCGCGGATGTCGCAGCACTATGCCGCCACTCTCTTGCAGTGCCTCATGTAGTTGTTCTAGTCCAGCTTCGCATCTTGCAAGGTTCAAAATCAAACCCTTCATCTTGTCAAATTCTTTGCGCCCTTCATTGTCTTCGTCTGGTGGGCTAAATAATTCAAGATAATACTCATTCAGCTTGGCAATTTTCTGTTCTTCTTGCTTTATCTCTTTTTCTGTCATTTGGTTTTTCACTTTCTCAAAATTTCAAAATCAAAAAGTCAAAATTTCGATGCGGATGTTTTTGGTGAGGGGGCTCGGTTCTATAGGACCTCTCTCGATCATCAATGATGGGGGTCACTCTTCAAAATTCACAAAATAATTTTTTATTATTTGTATAGTATGTGATGGTCTTCCAGATGCCCTCTTGATGCATTCACCCTCGCTCGTGTCTATATGCACTAGCTCTGCTCCTAGCCTACGTGCCAGAGCTTCGCGCTCGCCTCTGTGCGGCAAGCCAGCCACGATGTATGCATCGTTAAATCTTCCGTATCGTGTCTTGATAATGTCGTACAATGTATCGCGTATCTTAAACGCAATAAAGCGCAGCCCATCGCTGTGCTCGTGTCCATCTTGCCCTGTCAGCATCTCGTATATCATATCAAGGTCAACGATGATATCATTATTGCTCATTCGTTCTAGTACATATGTTGTCTTGCCGCTGCATGGCGCACCATAGATTATATATATGTGATGCTCTGCGTAGCCGAAGCGATTATGTTCTTCATCATGGCAACTGTTGCACAGAATCTCTATTTTATCTGGATTTAATGATATGCTCACATCATTAACATTTGATGGTGTTAGTAACACCTTGTGGTGCGCATGTAGTTGCTTCATATCAGCAATGCGACCGCAACGCTGGCACTTGCCGCTCTTTAATCTTAATAAATATGATAAATCTCTCCATGCCTTGGAGTGATAAAATGCATCAATCTCCTTGCAACGTGCTGGCATATTCTTCTCCTGCTATTACCACTTATCCTCTTGCTTTTCTTTTTCGAGTTTCAAGCGCTCTTTATTAATCTGCGTTTGATTGTTCTGGAACTCTGTAGCCTTCGTCTTCCATCTATCGCCTCTTCTATTCTGCAGCCAATAAATCATAGCTGTCACACTCGGAGCTATATATCGTTTCGTTTTCTTTCGAACGATCGTTCTATTTCCCTCTTCGTCTTCTTCTATCTTTACAGTTTCCTCTTCAACGTAATAACCTTTAGTGAGATTATAGAGAGCCTCTTCAACCTCATCATCATATTCATCCTTGCCCTTCTTGAGAGCTTCTGCGAACTCTGGAAATCTCTTTTTCCATTCGTACAATGTGACTTTACTTATTCCAATCTTCTTGGCTATATCAATATCACGTGCACCATTGCGAGCCATATGCTCAAGGCGCTTCAATTTGTCTTTTTTTAGCCATTCTTTATATTTGCCGTTCGCCACATTACTTCACTCCCAAGTTATCCACAATTTCTTGTTCTCTTTCTGATAGCTTCCATTCAATCACATTTCCTGCTTGTGCCTCTGCTTGTGTGTATCTTTCCGCGCCTTCTTTCGAGGTTAAAAAACCGCCGCCGAAAATTGTTTTTTCTTTATCAGTTTGTGCATCTAGTGCTTTAATAAATGTGCACTCATCTTTTCTTAATTCTAATTTCACTCCATACTTTGCTAAATATCCTAATCTTGTGGCTGTTAAAACCTCTTTCGGATATTTGTATTTTTCTAATTTTCTTTTTTCTTTCTCTGTGTTCTTTTCGTTTTCTTTTTCAATTATTTTTTGGAGCTCTGGCTCTGTTTCAATTAATGCGTTTCCCAAGTTCGTCAAAAATGAAGTTGCCACAGTTGCACCATTCTGATATGTCACGTTCACTTCTGTGATAATGTGATTAGCTCTTGAATTTAAATTCGTGAGGTATGGTGCAAACAAAAAGAAATCTATTCCGTTTTCGTTATACCAATCACATATGCTTGTAATTATTGAAAATGGTGGATTGTCTATCACAATGCAATTTTTTGGATATTTATAATTCTGATAGTCTCCGCCTGGATAGAACGGTCTTATTATTTCTCTTCCACCTAGATTGTATTTCTTCACAACGTATTCTTTGACTGCATCATAAATATTTTGCGGCGTGTAGCAATCATCTGTTGTTTTCTTTTCTTGGAATTTATCAATGAAATTTTCGTATTCGTCCGATAAGTCAAAACCGAAGCTCTCCATGTCGATTGATTCTATTTTCTCTAGCTCTTCTTCTAGTATGGTTAAATCAAAATCAGTGTTCATGGTTAGTTTGTTGTGTGCCAAAATATATGCGCTCTTCTGCTCTTCCGTTAGATGCTCAAGTCTAATAATTTCAGCCTCTTCATAGCCTAATTGCTCTAGTGCCATCAATCTTCCGTGACCTTCTATCACAACATTATTTTCATCAATGGCGATAGGATCATTGTTGCCGAATTGAACTATACTTTCTTTTATCTGGTCGAGCTGCCACTGTGGATGGAGCTTTGCATTATTCTCATTCGGTTTTATTTCTTTGATAGCGATTTTCTCTATTTTCATTCTAGCCTCTTCAGCAGTTTTTATATTTGTATTAACGCAAGAAAAAAGCGACGATGCTGAATTTTCAACACCTTCGCTCTCCCCTGAATCCTTATTATTGCACCTATACTATATCAAGTCGGATATGTGCATTTAAATGGTTTTTAGTGATTTATTTTGTTTTTTTCACCATCGCTATTTTAAGGAGTTAGCATGGTTAGTTTTCTTTGCCCTGTTCTTTCAATTGGTTGTCGAGCTCTTTCAGCGCTCTTCCGTGCAATGTCAAAGTCCATCTTTTTGCTGCATTTATGGCTTTTGCGATATCATCCCACCTCTCACCTTCAATGTATCTTCTGCGCAGAATTTCTGCATATGTTGCATCACTCATTTTGTAAATTTCATTTTCGATTCTTAACCTCTGCTTCCAGAGCTCTGCAATCAATAATTCTTTCTGATCTCGAATTGCTGCTAGCTTTACCGCGGTGCTCTCTGTGACCCTGCTTATTCCAGAGCCATGTGGCTGTGAATCATAGCTAACTGCTTTCACACCTAGTGTTTCTTCGATATCTTGAATCTGCCTCTCGAGCTGCCTTATCCTCGTAATGATTCTTTTGTAGCCTTCAAGAAATTCTCTAGCTATCATGCTTCCTTCCTTTCCGCACTTTAAGTGCCTACAGCACATCCCAGATTGCTGTATTATCTTGCAGCTCCATGTCAAGCTGCCTTATATCTTGCATGCGTATATATGTTTCGTTCCGCTTCAACTTTCTTCCATTGCGCCATACCTTCAATCTTGGAACAGCTTCCGTTGATATCATTTGATATTCAATATGCTCAAGTCCTGTTACAGGATTGGTATATTTGCGCACAGATTCTCTGTCTATCTCATATCCCTTAATTGGTTTCAGCTCATCAAGATTTTGAAATAGCTGTGATATCGATACCCATTCTCTCTTAACAACTGGCCTCTTCAAGTTGCGACTTGGTTTCCATCTCCGCTTTGTCGAATTGCCAAGATCTCTAAATGTTTTCTGCGTTTCTTTTATTAAATACTCCGCAAGCTTCCTGTAGTTGCGTGACTTATCCAATGTTGATAGCCAGATGTGACCGCACTTCCACTGCTTATCAATTATTCTGCTGTCGATATAGTTCATCACAACATGGTGGTGCACTCTGTGATTCTTGTATTCTGTTACTGCGATATAATAAAATTCTTTGTCTAGTTTCTGATACTCCCTTCTCATTCTCTTAATCCAATTGTCAAGTTGTCGATTAGCCTCTTCAACGCTAACAATTTCTGCGTATGTTAGTGTTGTGTGATAATCTCCCGGAAAAAAGTTTAGGTTCAGCAATCTTGTGAGCATTTTTGTTGCGAGCATATCATTATTCTTTTTTACTGCATCTGGTGTGGCTTTTTCTTTTCTTTTTCTTTTGCCCTTGTGTGGAAAGCTAGCTTTGATACATCTATCTATGACTGCTCCCGCTATGCATGTTTCTCGAATAACTCTTTCTAACATTTTGTGCTCCTCTTAATAGCCCTACTGTTAATACTCTGATGAACCTTCATGGCGGATTCTCACCGCCTCTTTTTTTCTTCTATATATATAATGTAATTTTTTGTTTAAATTGCAGATGGCATTTAGCCATCTGCGAATCTATATGAACTGTAGCTTGATTTTGTGTGCTCTTTATTTTTATTAAATTGTTGCTACAGTTTCATATCGTTAGTTGTTCAGCCTGTGCCCTGCTTCGGTGAGTTCACAGAGATATACTCCGTATGATCCGTTGCTGTACTGCTTATCTGTTTCAATTTGTAAAATGTATGGAGCAAGCTTTTCAAGTTTGCTTCCATTCACTAACTCAACATATGTCTTATCTATAGATACTGTTTTCTTAATTATTGCCATTTGCTTTCTCGCTTTCATTAATGATTATGTCTTCTGCTGTGATAATCGTTGCTTTCTTCCCCCAGCTCCGCTCTTCGCATCTTTCCTTCGCTTTTTCCAAAGCCTCGCTCTTTGTTTTTGCGATTACGCTTTTTTCTTCTTGGAGATAAATTCGATTATCCATGTTAAGGAATGCTACTCTCACCTTCCATCTTGTTATCACTTTGTTATTACTGTTGTTTTTTTCTTTTAAAAGCTCTTTAATTTCTTTAAGCTCTCTTAAAATCTCTTTGTCTTCTTTTCTTCGCTCGTCTCTTTCTTCACTTGCGAGAGTTTTCATTTTTTCGAAAAGTTCTTCACGATTCATCTTTTGCCCTCTTTATTTGTAGCTTTTTGCTTGCTCTAATTCTTGCTCTGTTTCCGCATATCCTAGAAGATGCTTTCCGATAGCTTTAATCTCGCTCTTTTTAAATGCATTGATTGTCTTTGTTCTGTATGATCCCATATATCTTGTATCTCGAACTGCCCGCTTTGCATTTATAAATATCTGTGCTATCTCCCACGGAGTTCCATCGTTGGGAATTATGATTGATTCTTTTTTTATCTCCTTTAGCTCTTTAAGCCATGCAGCTAACTGCTCGCGCTCTTCTCTGAATCCATCACAACTTATTGCTGCAATTTCCTCTTCACGCTTTATAGCCTCTTCAATGGTCATTTTCTTTTACCTCCTAAAATGGTATGTCCTCTTCAGTTGCCTCAAATGCATCTGGCAGCTCTCCCTGATAGCTAGGTGCGCCATCGTTATATGCTTCATCTGGCTGCCTTGGAGTTCCTTGCTGGCTGCTGCCCAGGAACTCAACATTGTTGGCAATTACATCTGTTGTATATATCGTTTGCCCTTCTTTGTTCTTGTAGCTGCCTGTTTGTATTCTTCCGTTGACTGCAACTTGCTTGCCCTTATGGAGGTATCTATCGCAGTTTTCTGCTTGCTTTCCGAATGTTGTTATTCGGATGAAGTCAGCTTGCCTCTCTTTCCCTTGTGCTGTTGGTCTATCAACTGCAATGCTAAAATGTGTTACTGCAGTTTGATTGCCTGGTGTATACACAAGTTCTGGATCTCTTGTTAATCTGCCAATTAATATGACACTATTCATTCTTACTCTCCTTCATCGCGCCCATTATACCCAGGCTAAAACCTACAACAAGATCTTTACCCGCATTGTGTAATTCTTTACAATTTTTCGGATTTTTCAACGAATTCTCTTTCGAAATTCTCCTAACACTGCTCTCATTCGCATCTACTAACTTTCTATATATCGTGCTGTGTCTTCCGTATATCATGCCTATTAGCTTAATTATCATTTGTGAGCTCCTTTAGCAGTTCTGGATTCTCGTAGATGTTGCCAAGTATTTTGACGTGTCGGTCAAATTGAGTCATAGATACTCTGCTCCCTCTATAATTCTTATCTATGGCTTCAAATACAAAAGCAGGATTCTTGTCGAAAAATTTTGCAACTCCTATCCAATAGCCTAGCTCTCTTATGATGTCACCCTCGTATATTTCTTTTCCGTTAAAATTTTTCAACCCTGTATATTGGCATAAAATAAATCGTTCGCCCTCTTTGTCTGTTTTCCAGCACCCTGTGTGCTTGTCGTAGAATCTTGGCAAATCATCAGCGATCGAATAATTCGTCCATCTCTTATGCTCTTTATCCCACGCCCTGAATTTTATCTCTCTCATTTTTATTCTCCTGTATATGGTTCGGGTAACGGCATCCATGAGGTCACTTCATCAACTTTTCTTTCTGTGAAAGATAGGCATAATCGTTCATCTTCAACAAAGGAGTCTATCCATATTTCCTCTCCATTTGTAACTAAAACTTCTTCTCCTAATCCAGGAAGATTCTCTACAACAAAGAAATGATCACGTCTTCCGCAGAGCATTCTTTCTTCCTCTGTTGGTTCCCTGATTATTAGCTCGTTCCACCCTGGGATTTTTTCGCGCGCTTTCACATCTTCACCTCTTGCCCCTACATCTCAATGCAAACGTTCTGCCATTTTTTGTAGGCATCAAGATAGCACTCGTTCTTGTCTCCGTTGTAGGTAACCTCGTAATACATGCCATCTGATACATTGGTGCTTAGTAAAGCCTTTGAGTTCTGCAAGGTTTTACAGAGCCAAACGACAAATACATCGTCTGTTGTGATTTTTCCGTTTTTATCTGTTGATTCCACTCTGTCGTTGTAATAATTTCTTACAAATTCTTTACACTCCTTTATAAATTTTCTTTCGTCCATAATCTTTCTCCAATCTCTTTAACAACATTAACTGTTACTCCGTTTCCAGCTTGTTTGTATAATTGACTGTTACTATTTACAAATTCTGCTCTTTCAAAATAATCGTCAGTCCAGCCTTGCAACCTAAAGCACTCTTTAGGTGTCAGTTTCCTAATCGCTAGATAACAGTTATACTTTTCGCTCCATACCGCTTTTGGCGCTATAACGGCTTGTGCGCAGTTGTGGTCTAACGTGGCTGCATAACCATATCTAAACGGCTGTCCTCTTGTTTTGCTTGATAATGCTTTTATATCAATAGCTACTCCGTGTTGGTCTTGAGCGGTTAATGTAAACATTTCTTCCCCAGCTTCTTTGTATCTTCTTCCGTTCTGGCGCTTCTCTGCTCTAGCTGGTGTTAGCACAGGTATTGCGATTGCTGTGTCTTCGTTTCTTCTCTTTGAAACTCCGTAATCTTTTGTCATAAGGCAGTTTGATATTTGCAGCTCTTGTGGTTTATTACTGGATTTATCAATTCCGAAAGCATGCAATCCTGTTTTTGCACACTCACAGCCGATTAGTCGCCTTGTACTATTCTTTCCGCCATTTCCCGTGATAGGAAATACTGAGCATCTACTTCTTCCTCGATAATGTCCAACAACATATACTCGCTCCCGATTTTGCGGAACATACCATCTCGAATTGATAATCTGCCATTCTGCATCGTACCCGAGTCTGTCCATTTCAGAGAGGATTGACAAGAAGTCGAGTCCTCTGCCAGCAGACAGCATTCCTTTAACGTTTTCATATATAAGCCATTCGGGCTTATTTGTTTCTTCTGTTTCTTCCAAGATTCTAAAAATTTTTCGCACAAGACTGCTTCGCTCTCCGTCAAGTCCTGCTCTTCTTCCAGCGATGCTGAAATCTTGACAAGGTGCTCCGAAGGTCCAGCAGTCTGCAACTGGCATATTGGCAGCTCTAACTGCTCGAACATCATTTGCATACCATTCTCCATTGAGGTATTCACTTTTCAAAATCTCCTTCTGTCTTTTCTTTTTATCTTGTTCACCAAGGCGAGCTCGTTGCTCTTCCGTTATGGTGTGCATAGATCTGTAGCTTGCTTCTGCGAATTTGTCGAATTCGCAGTGCCCTATGCATTCATGTCCCGCAAGTTCTAGTCCTTTTGTGAACCCCCCCACTCCAGAGAAGAAGTCAATAAATTTCATTTATGTTTTCCCTTTCATATATATAAAGGCGGCAGCTGATTGGAGTTTCTTCATGACCGATACAAGTTTGATTTGCTTATTTATAGAGGTAAATATTTGCTACCGCCCTTATAGCTTTTTAAGGATGGAACACAACTCCATCTATGTTGATTGCGTCTTTCTCTTCTGCGTTCTTCTCAACTCTTCTGCGTTCTCTCGCAGTTCAATCTCCCACTTAAGATACTGCTGCGCTTTCTTTAGATCTTCGAGCCCATTCTTCTTGTCAGCTCGCATTAGATATTTCAACGTACAGCCTCGGCAATGCTTTCTGAAACCTTCATCACCTAGCACCGCCCTAACTACATCTATGCTCTCAACTCCGTTTAGATTTAAATCATAATGTGCTGGTGTTTTCACACTGTCATTTTCTCTTGGCATTTTCGATTCTCGCTTTCTGCCTATTCAGCTTGTAATTCATTATTTCCGCAGTTTCGATGTGCATGCCATCTTTTATTTGCATCAGCATAACTTCAACATCTGCAACTTCTTCTTTGATTGCGTTGATATCATCTTTCGCTAATGCCTGGATCAGTTCTGATAATTCTTCAATCATCTTCTGTGCTTTTAGCCCATAATGAGCGAGCATAAATCTTGCCATCTCTTCATTCCTTGCCTCGATATATTCTTTGCTCGTTATCATCTAATCATCCTCTCCGCTGCCGCTTTTGCCTCTGTGAAGCTTGAATACTTGTGTTTTATTCTCTTTCCATCTTTTAAAATATAAATGCCCTTCGTTTCGTAACGACTACCACCGATAGTTCTGATTGCTTTTTTCTCTGATTCAATGCGAATCGTGCTTGCGCAACTCGTTGGCGCATATAGTGTTACTTTCAAACCGAGATTTTCTAAATAATCTTCGCGCAACACCTTCCATTTGATATCATTCATTGCAACTCTCCTCGATTAGCTTGTTCATGAATTTAATTCCAGCCGCGAAGCCTGTTTGCAGCACATGCAACTCTTCAATTGTTGGCTGTCTCCTATTTTCTAAAATGAATTCGCTTGCTAAAAACTCTACAGATGCTCTGTCGTATTCGTCAACTTCATATATAACTTCATTCTCGTTCATTTTCTTTCTCCAGATAATTGATTTCGCCACTCCATATCTTTTCTTCCAAAGCTTCGCGCTCTTCAATCTGTGATTCGATGATTGATATAATGCCTCTGATATGCTCCGCAATTATTGGCGATTTCATATACTTTAACTGCGACTTGTAACGCTCTAGCTTGATTTCTTCCATGCGGTTTTTAAAAATAAGCTCCCTCATCTTTAATCGCCCTATTTTGTCATAGGTGCAATGCCAATCATCGTTGTGCTCACATGCCTTGCAACACTTATCGCACACATCGCCTCTGATTCGTCTGCACCATCTAAATGCTCGATTTTCACCCGGTGTTCCGTGTTCCCAGCCACATGCATCGCATTCAGCTTTTCCATTCATTATTTATCACTTCCAATTGCTGCCAAAAATGCGATCGTTACGCAAATTAGTGCGGTAATAACAACTGCTGTCCAATTCATATTTTTCCTCCTTATAAGTAGTTGCGACCGATAAGCAACATCCATGCTCTTCGCGCTTGTTCTTTTGTATAACCTTCATCAATCAACTTTGCTTCATACTGCTGTTGATAGTGTTTTTTTAGCCTTTCATTTTCAGATTGCGCCCACTCTGTTGAGTTGCTATGTAGCTCTTCATGGTGTGCTCTGCACACATCCACTTGAAAGCCTAGATCTATACTGATTTGACGATTTGACCCGCCAAATACCTCGTGTCGCTCTGCGTATGGTTTTCCGCAATATGCACAAAATCTGTTCGCCTTCTCTTTCCAGCCATTTGACTTCTTTTTCTTTTTCGTGCTTTTAGGCTTTGGAAAAGCGCACTTCTCGTAATAGTTCCCCTTCATTTACACACACACCACAGGAAGAAGGATTGTTGCGATCACTCCGATATCGAACATTAAGAATAATATGTTCGATAATTCGTATCGCTGGCGGTAGTGCATCCACATTGCTGCGATGCCTACTATCAGCGATAGTGCCATAACTATAATTGCTATCTTCACTTGTTAGCCCTCTCTTCTGCATCTATAAGCTCATTTAGTTTGTCGCGTTCTTGCGCAAGGTATTTTGCCGTTTCATCCAAAATATATGCCTCACCCAACTTGTAATCTCCGCTCGCCTCTTCTGCCTTGTCTTCAATAACTTCTATTTGTGATTCAATAAAAGATTTTGCATAGTGTAAAATTCTTAATTTTTCCATTGTATTTCTCCTGTATTAAATCATCATTTGATTTGTTTGTTTCTTAACTCGCTTGATATCGATTTTGTCATTTTTTCTCGTTATAGTTATTTCGCTATTAGCGATATTGATTTTCGACTTATCAATTACACTTGCCCTTATAAGTTCACATGTTCGCTTCACTAGCTCGATTCCAGAATTGCACAGCGGCTGGAGCTGCATCTCTCTTGATTGTTCGCCACACAGCATTTCTACATTTGCATTCATTAATCTGTGCCACTTCTCTTCACTCTCACAATCGCATCTTGTTGTTGCGATTTCATCCGCTTCCTCTTGCGTATCTGCTACAACTAAATGTAGTTGCCCACAATCTTTGCAAAATCCTTCCATGTTGTACTCCTCTCTATATACGTTGTTTTATCTCTGGATGGCTAAATAACCCTCCTATTTTCTTGACCTATATACAGTTCCGCCCTCTTTTTTTACCCACTCATTAATCTCTGTTTTATCTTCGTCACTTACAGATTCATTCGCCGCTAAAATATGTATGTGGGAGTTCCCATGCAGACAAGACACAATCACTATTGCTTCTTGTTCAGTTACTGTTCCTATAAAATCTGCTATTTCCTGTGCAACCTCTTTATCAAGAAACCCTTTAAACGCTGTACTTCTATATTTCCCCATGAGTTGCCTCTCTTTCTTCTAGTTGCAGCCAATTGCATATAAAGATACCCATAACATAGGTATTAGAAGAGCGATTCCCACCCCAGCAATTACTTCTGTGATTTGGAATTCGCCATGCTCATCAGAGCACATCCATTTTAATGCTTCTTTAAATTCTTTCATTTTCAGACTCCTTTTCTTCTAATGCCTCACAAGCTTGCTCTATTGCATTTCGATAACCTATGCAATACGCAGCTCTTATAAGTGATTCATCTTCTCTTGTGATGTGCCTCTCTTGTGATAAGCACTTGATTGTTATCTTCTTATTCGCCTTGTAGCTCTGATATGCGTACTCTGCTATATCGTATTTCCCCAATTACACACACCGCCTCTTGTTCATAAGCTGCTCTGCTACATCTGAAGCAAGGTATTGTTTCTTTTTTCCATCAAAGATAAATTCGCAGCCTTGCATGAGGTTATTAGCATAATCTCGCGACTTGCCAAGATATTTGGCTATATCTGATAGACAAGGCCAATTGCCTATCTCCCTCTTTATATCTTTCGTAATTGTCTGCTTATCCATCTTTCAGCCTCTTCATCTACCCACTTTTAGTGGGTGCTTTAATCAAAAAAAATATATTGCACTGTAACTCCGAAATAATTAGCAATTGCAGTTTTTACATCATCACGTGGATTTCTCACACCTAACTCATATGCATTATATGAACTCTTTGAGATTCTAACACTTTTCGCAACTTCAACTTGTGTTACACCTTTATTTTTTCTTAACTCTTTTAGTTTATTGCTATACATGTTGTTTTCCCTCTCTTTCTCAATAACAAGTATAAGTCCACTTATAGTGGGTGTCAAGCACTTTCTTCCACTTTTAGTGATTTTTTGTTGCTTTTATTCCACTTTAGGTGTACTTTATATATGGGTATATAAGGAAGGGAAATTCAAAATGGAATTTAAAGATGTTTTAAAAGAATTGAGAATAAAGCGCGGTTATTCGCAAGTTTCTCTTGCGAAGGCGCTCGGAGTTTCAAAATCGTTAATTGGTGCGTACGAAACAGGCGACCGCAAGCCAAGTTTTGAGAGCCAAGAAGAGATTGCTGATTTCTTCAATGTATCTATTGATTATTTGCTTGGTAGAGAAAATAAATCAACGTATTACTTAGATCCAGATGCAGCAGAAGCGGCTAAAGAGATGTATGAGCGTCCAGAATTGAAAGTGCTATTCGATGCATCTCGAAATGTGACCAAGGAAGATATTTTGAGTGTTGCGAATATTTTAGAGAAATTAAAGAAGGAGCAGTTTGGTGACGAAGAATGACGGAGAATGTTCAAGTCAAAATCATTGATATGCCTCACAGAGTTCATGGGGCAACAGCATATTTTATTGATACATCTGGCGAGTTGTTTTATACAATCTTCCTAAATGCTCATGATTCATGCGAGCAACACCATAATTCATATAATCACGAGCTTGAACACATCAGCAATGGTGATTTTTCTTGCATGATTCCGCTCGAAGATTTAGAGATCGCTAGGCATCAATCTGTGGCAACACCACTCTGCGCATTTGCCGAGTGATTGCAGTATATTTATTATTATTTAAATTGTCGTTTATAGAGTGTTGGGACCTGCTCTGTGATTAAGAAAGGATGAGAACATTATGAAGAAATTAATCACTCTATTAGTAATGCTAACCGTTGTATTTGGAATGACAGCTTGTAATGGCAAGCAGAAAGCATCCAAGCCTAAGAAGCCATATAACCTAACAGGCGAGTGGAAGCAAGTCAACGGAGACGAAGATGGATGGCAACAGGCGACCGTTACAGAGGATACTATTGAGATCTATTGGATGAGCGATGATACGAAAGCTCTATATTGGTCTGGAACATATGAAAAGCCAAAAAAATATACAAAGGTTTATAAATGGACTTCAACAGCTAACAAAGAAAAGCACGAAAGCGCCTTAATGGCATCCCAGGATGATACAAAAGAATTCTCCTACGACGGCAAATATATTACCTATAAAGCATCTGCACTAGGTGTGGAAAAAAAGATGAAGCTTGAAAAGGTAAAGAAGTAAATAAAAAAACGCACAGCATCACCACTGTGCGTTTTTGTAAAGTAATTACAAGGAGTAAAAATCAAAAAATATAAACAAAAAAACATATTTATATATTGACTTTTTATGTCTAGAGTGGTACACTTCGTGTACATTAATAATAAAGTTTATTTTGCTCTAGATAGTAGGCAACCCGCGGATATGGGTGTGGCTGAGGTCTAGAGCTTTTAATTTTAGGAGGGATTAATGAACAAAACAGCTATATTTGTTGATGGTGGTTTTTATAGAAAAAGAGCCGCAACTCGTTGGGGCCATAAATCGCCTAAATTAAGAGCCAACGAATTATATGCCTACTGTATGTCGCATATACAAAAGGTTAGAACAAATGATGTTTATATTTATTCTGATAATAAACAACTTCATCCAAAGGACTGCGTTGGTTCAGATAGGCAACTTTATAGAATATTCTATTATGACTGTAATCCATTATCCAAGGTTGTCTATCATCCTTTTTTAAAGAAAAATATAGATTTTGAGAAAACAGATACATATAAATGGACACTTGAATTCTTTAGTTACCTCAAAGAACAGCGAAAAATGTGTCTTCGTAAAGGTTATCTACTTGATTCCGATGCGACCTTCGCAATTAAGCCAAATAAAATGAAAGCTTTATTACATAACCAAATCACACTAGATGATTTAACAGAGATGGATTTTTCTCCTAGTTGGAGACAAAAAGGTGTAGATATGAAATTAGGAATCGACATAGCATCTCTTGCATACAGAAGACAAGTTGACCAAATAATTTTAATTGCCGGAGATAGTGATTTTGTTCCAGCGGCAAAAGTGGCTCGTCGCGAAGGCATTGATGTTATACTTGATCCAATGGGTATGTCAAGCATTGCCGATTCTTTAAAAGAACATATTGATGGAGTTCAAACATGTTGGGTAAAGAATAATGTAAAAAAGAATGAAAGCCAGACAATGGAAAAGAAATCTGAAATAACAGAAGACGACGAAATCGAAGAATAAAAATACAACGTGAAATTTTCACAAATTCTTGACTCTTTTTCCTATTTTTATGTTATAGTAATAAAACAAAGTGCTACACGCACCATACTAAAAGACAAGGTTGTATAACCAAAGGAAAGAGGAGTCTCAACAGACTCCTCTTTTTTTATTAATTGAGGTCCTAAATGATCACTAAAACATTTTCATATAATGGAAAGCGATATTATGTACGTGGAAAAACAGAGCGTGCTGTTATAGAAAAGCTGATTTTGAAAAAGCAAGCACTTGAACGCGATGAGGTTTTGAACCCAGCAAGGCGCACTGTTGCATCATGGGCGCTTGAGTGCGTTGATACATACAAGGTAAATCAGAGCGAAATAACACGCGAGAAGTATTTGCAGAAGTTGAAATCGTATGTGCTCAATGAGATTGGTGCTCTATTGATTAAGGATGTAACTCCTATCATGTGTCAGCGAGTTTTGAATTTAAAAGGTTCTAAATCAAAAGCAACTATCAACGATACATATCAGATGTTGCGTTTTATTTTTAAATACGCAAAAATCAACAAGCTAATCAATATAGATCCCACCGAAAATCTTGTAAAGCCTTCTGGCTATTACAATCCTAGGCGCTCATTAACTACATCAGAAGAGCAGCACTTCTTGAATGTGCTCAATCAACATTATGTGCCTATATATTTCGCCTTGATGTATTATGCTGGCTGTCGCCCTTCCGAAGCCTCTGCAGTTGAATTTCGTGATGTAGTCATGCGAGATGGCGAGCGATATTTGCACATTCGAGGAACGAAAACAAAGGCCGCAGATAGATATGTGCCTATCGTTGATGGGCTAGCTAAATTGTTGCCGTGCGGATCATCTCCTTTCGAATTGCTTTGCAAAAATCAACAGGGCAAAGAGTTGAATAAGGATAATAAACGCAGAGCATGGGCGCATTTGTGTCGCCTCATGAATATAGATATGGGATGCAAGGTGTATCGCAATGAGCTTTTGCCGCCTTATCCTCTTGCAACAGATATATCAGCATACTCACTGCGCCATACATTTTGCACAAATCTACAAAAGCGCGGTGTTGATATCAGAACGGCGCAATATCTAATGGGTCATGCTGATATTGCTATGACCGCCAACATATACACACATGTTGATTTCGAACTGATAAATCAAGCTGCAGCATTGATGTGATTTCTGATGTTGCACTTCCTCTTCAGCGCGTTGAAATATCAACAAGTTCTGTTGTACTCCTAAAGCGGGTGTCGGAGGTTCGAATCCTCTTCGGGACACCACCTCAAAACACTGCAATTCTAACGAGTTGCGGTGTTTTTCTTTTGCTTGTCTAACTCGTGTTATTGCCGATATTTGCCGATATTTGCCGATATTGGTGTTGCACCTAATGTTGCACCAATTGTACGCAATTGTTTGAGACACTTTCAGAAAGTTTTAAAAAATATGTTGACAATGTTCGACAATAGGTGTATACTGTAGACAAGTTAAGAGGAGAGCGAAATGCTCAAGGAGGATAAAACGATGGAAAGAAGGCTTTTGCTGAATATCATTCTAATTATGGTTATGTCGGTGAAAACTTGGAAATTGAGGAGATTTATTTAGAATCACAAGTTGTAGATGAGGACGGAGATTTTATATCTAATACTAATGAGATTGGCGAGTTTGCACCACTTGACAAATATTCACTAGAACAATATCACTGTGATAAGTTCCGCAACAAGTACGGAATACCTGAACATATGACGGTTACGGCTGAAAATGGCGATTATATAATCGGTGATATGTTCGGTTGGGACGAATGCTTTGATGGTAATGATTTTTATCAGCACGTTGTGACCTCTGACGGTGTGTATAAGGCATATTATGACGTTGATAATGATACGATCATTGAAGATTTAGATTATTCAAAAGCTACACGCATTGAATTAATTGATTTTGACGATATCGTCGATTTTATTTAAAGAGAGGGAATATTATGGGAGAAGAGAAGAGAACAGAAAGAGTGGCGGTAAGACTTACACCGTCACTCAAGGAGGCAGTAACAGAGCTAGCCTCTAGCGAAAATAGGTCGCTCAGCAACTACATAGAGTTGCTAGTGAGCGAAAAGGTTGAAGAGTTAAAGAAATAAAAAAGAGCGGGCCTGCGACTGGCTCGCTCTTCTTCACTATTATCACAATAGGAGGTCAATTTTGCAATAAAAAAGAGAGACTTAATCGTCTCTCTTTTCATCGTAAATACATAATTAATATGTTTCAGCTTTTGAGTCTTCAACGACTGCTCTTTCTAATAATTCAAGAACATATATGGGGGCTTTTCTACGACCACTCTCCCAATCTTGAATTGTCCTTACAGGTATGTTGTATCTTTTGCCAAA
>ERZ773051.404-NODE-404-length-31861-cov-10.887317_pt1 | contig 31861 bp, 37 predicted proteins | sample MGYA00580631_ERZ773051 | MGnify/ENA primary metagenome ERZ773051 (study PRJEB29015, sample SAMEA2738137) | human oral metagenome | biome: human oral; feature: human-associated habitat; material: saliva | place: China | collected 2204 ... | reverse complement strand
TGCGTCGGTGGACACTCGCGTTCCTTTCTCTACGGGTCTCATTCACGAGGCCGGGTCTGGCATCCGGGAAGCTTCCCTCCCATCTCAGTGACGTTGATCCGATGCTAACGTCACCCGCCGTCATCTGCGTCCAGGCACTCCCGGCGGCGTCAGCTGAGAGACAAACCTGCAGCCTGTTCAACCCGACTGATGAAGCCATGAACGCCGAGTATAATCGTGTGGCTACTACGCAGAGGAGGAGACCAACACGGCACAGTCAATCGTTGATGTCGCGACCTACATCCTGGAGCGCACCGATACGGTAACGACAATGAAGCTCCAGAAGCTTGCCTTCTATTCCCAGGCTCAACACCTCGCTCAGTACGGATCCCCACTTTTCCCTGAAGCTTTCCAAGCGTGGCGCGGTGGACCCGTCGCTCCCGAACTCTACGCGCTGCATCGCGGCAAGTTTCTGATTCGTCCAGGCGAACTATCGTCCGGTAACTCGTCTGCTCTCACTGATGCTGAACGCGGTCTCATCGATCGTGTGTGTTCCGCACTGGGAGGCATGACAGGTGCTGAGTTGAGTGAACGAACGCACGTGGAAGATCCCTGGCTGCACGCACGCGAGGGCCTGGCGCCATCCGCTCCCTCGGATGCAGTTATCACCCAGGAAGCAATGCGCAGCTACTACCAGGAGCATCCCGTCCTCGGTTGATCGCCTAATGACGCCCCTTTGCTCTAGCGCTGCTATGGATCCTAGAATAATTGCAGGGCAAGGGCTGAAACGGGTACGAAGCAGTTCACCTGCAGACGACGACCGCGAAACCCGACAAAACAGGGCCTCGTAATAGTCCACTCATGGACGGCAAGCTGAAGTCACGCCCTCGTGTTCCCCTCGCGCACGCGCGAGGGGAACACGTGCATTCGAGGGTCCTGTCGGAGGAAACACTGCCCGCAAACAATGAGTCCTGCACGTCATTCCCCAGCCAAGCTCCTGCTGCCCGAAGTCTTTTCCGCGGAATATCAACGTCTCGAGAAATCACTTCAAAAGCCACAGAAGAGAGCTACGTGCGCAGTCGAAGCAGCTACACGGAATCGAGCACCGGCTGTTCGGCATTTGCAGATGGACTGGACGCAGATGTGCATGCCTCCTCCTACCCTCCCTACATAGGAGAAAGGAGGTGACGAATGAACATTCGTGAAGTACGCCGACATGGCGACGGATGGGGCGTGTTCGATCCGGACGCATCCAGAGCATCCGCGGTTGAACCAACGCAGGCAGCTGCTCAGCAGCGCGCACGCGACATTCTGGCTAATCAGGGTGGCGGCGAAATGCGGACGCGAGGAGAGAACGGGAAAATCCGCGCCCAGGACACCATCAAGCCTGGGAACGATCCCCGTCGAAGCAGGGGCTAGTTACCACTGAGGGGGCGGGGCTAACACCCGCCCCCTCAGTTCGTTATTCGGCCTTCTTCTCGGGAAAGGACAGCAGGCGATCCCTGTAGTGCTCGTACTGGGCGCGGCGGGATGCAATCTCGGCGGGGAGACCCGACGTAATGTCGTTGACGAGAGCATCGAAACCGTCGAGTAGGTCAGCAATACGGTACTGCTCGGATAGTCGAGGAACAGGAATCTCAACTTCAGCAACACGCCGAACCGATAGCCCCGGTTGCGCTGATTTCGTTGCGTACTGACTGAGGTTAGCAACAATTAGTGCGTGGTACAGCCATCGCTGAGACAGCTCAACCCTAGGACTTACAACTACAGCATGCTCCGTCGCAAAGAATGGACCATAAGCATAAGTGACATTTCCACAGAGCGCGCCTTGACGCCCAATAATCGAAGCATCATGTTCATGGGTCATAGATTGCACATATCCTCGCACGCCATTAGCTCCATAACAAGGGTAAATATGCTCAGAATCAGATTGTTCAAAGATATACTTGGACGAGATAGCATTGCCTGCTCTCATGTCAAGCATGTCCACGAGCTTAACCATTTCAACCGGACCGCGAGCTGCCAGCGATTCATAGGAGAGCAAGTGGTTGCGGTAGTGCTCATACTGGGTCCGCCTTGCTTCCAGCTCCGCTTCCAGCTCCGCTTCCAGCGTCGTGAACTGATCCAATATTCTCACGATTTCACGCTGCACTTCTAGCGGAGGAACCGGAATTTGAATACGACCAAGTATTCTTTGATTCATACTCGGCACACCTGCTGCCTCATTCATCTGGGACAGGTGCATTGTCTTCATCTTGTAATAAAAGAACTTCGGATCAAGGTCTGAAGCAATTTCCGTATAGAAAATCGTATCGACAGTCCAAAATTTCCCTTCTACAAAGAAGATGTTATCGAGAGAGCCCTTTCGAGGAATAAGAACCGTCGGCCCTTCACCAAGAGCCTCGGACACATGCGTCATAACGCCGCCCGAACCGTAGACGGGAACGTTTCCCGGTGAGAGTGTCTTATAGTCACATCCGTTTCGAATACGTACGAGCTCGTTCAAGGGCCTGTACTCCACCCCGTCCGGGCACAGCTCCTCGATCAGCTCGGCAAGGCGGCTCATCGGTCGGCCTCCAGTTCTGCGACGATCGCGTCGATGGAGGCGCGTAGCTCACGCTGACGTTCCACGATGCCGGCGATGCGGGCGTTCAACTCGACGATGTCCACCTGCTCGCGCGTATCCTCGGGCTTGACGTAGGAGGACACCGACAGGTTCCAGTCGTTGCTCTTAATGTCGTCGATCGACACCAGGGCGGCCACGTGGTCCACGGCCTGGCGCTCGGACAGCAGGGAGAGAATCCGCTGCTGATTCTCCGACGCCAGTCGATTCTTGTTCCCTTCACGCACACACTCAGCGGAGGCATCCACGAAGAGAACGCTATGATCGGGACGCGCCTTCTTGAGCACGATGATGCAGGTCGCGATCGTTGTCCCGAAGAACAGGTCCGGCGGCAACTGAATCACCGCATGTACAAAGTTGTTCTCGACCAGATAGCGGCGAATCTTTCCTTCAGCAGCACCGCGGTACAGGACGCCCGGGAACTCGACAATTGCAGCGGTTCCATCCTCCGCCAGCCAATGCAGCATGTGCATCGTGAAAGCTAGGTCCGCCTTCGACTTGGGGGCCAGCGTGCCCGCCGGGGCGAAGCGCGGGTCATTAATCAGGGCGATGTCGTCATTACCCGCCCACTTCGTGGAATACGGCGGATTCCCTACGACGTCTCACTTGATACAAAGCGACGCCGGCCGGTCGGCGAACGCTGCTGGGTGCAGTTTCGTGCCGGGTGGGGCAAGCGTCTATCTCGCGCTAAACGAGGTCCCTCAGCAGCACGCCGTCAGCGTTGCGCCAGGTCTTGTTACCGCTTCGAGAATTGCCACCCACATACATCGCAGCGGTACTTGGCGACGTGAATCGCAGATCCACACCGGTTCGGCCATTCGACACCTGCCCGTCGTGCCCTTCCCGCACCCGTAGTGCCTCCTTACTGGTGGCACTTGAGCTGATGAGTGAGCCTGCTTTCAGTACCCAGGTCTTGGCATCGAGCTTGTGCAGTACGGCTGGAGCTTCCACTCCACGCAGGCGCATGAACAGCACCAGCTCCGGCTCTCCAGCAACCGGCAGTTCCAAGTCTGCAGGGGTCGCCATGTCAGGCGTTCGTGGTTGTCTGCTCTTGCCCTTGGGTGTGCTCTTTGCCGCTGAGCCGCCATCCGGGTGTTGATCGAACACGTAGATACCCAAGGCCCCGAGCATGAGTCGGGTAGTTTCCACGACCTTGTCCAACCGCAACCTGGTCGCCAAAGTCAACTCGCTCGTGGACGGCTCGCACCCATTACATACGTGAGTCAGGCCTGCTTCTTGCGCAGCGATCGTGAATGTGTTTTCCAGATTGGTCAGTTCAGTCGGTCCAAACTTGCGGGGGCTGTCCACCAGCATGATCGCACACTGGCAGAACAGGTGCTCACCCCGGTCGATGTGCTCGATCACCCGCTGGATCGTGCCGTTGCCGTTCTTACGGCGCTTGGCCCGCCCAATGTAAATGTCAGGCTTCTTGGCGGTAGGGTCACCCAGCATCATGTAGATGTCCGGCTTGCTCATATGCTCGTGGGTGCGGAAGTCACGGATCTGCCGGGCGGGGACGATGTAGAGCCGGTAGGACACGTCAGCGGAGGCCAGCTTCACTTCCTTGGCTCCAGCAAACGTGGCATCGAGCAAGGTCACCTCGATGACTTCTTGTGCCCTGCTCATAGCGCCCGCCTTCTGTCCTATGGATTCACTCCATGCCATTCTCGCAGAAAGCCACCAGCGATACAGGTTCCCGCGGCGGGCAGACGCATTTAGGCCTCAGACAGCAATCGGGGTGCCGTCACTGAAATAGAAGGTGATTGTCCCCTCGGGCTCAATGATTGCGTGATCGACCAGGACGTACCAGGTTCGAGCGCTGAACTGGGTGATCGGGTGGTCTTGTTCTAGGGCTGTTCGCATGAAGTACTCGACCTTGAGGCGACGTCCCTTCGTGTCCTCGATACGCTCGGCGAGCTCCTGGTATTCCTGGGTTGCCTGCGCGTGTTGTGCCTCTAGCTTGGTGAACCGGTCTTGGTATTCCTTCTGGTTTTGAGCGTTGCGGGAGTTTTTCTCGACCTCTTTAGCCATCATCCCGGCCAGACCTTCGATGCGCACCGCGAGCTCGGTGAGTTGTTCTTCCATGCTGCTGGTGTCCTGGGCTGCTGCGAGTTCCTCCTGCACTGCGCTGAGGATGCCGTGCCGTTGTGAGAGGTAGGTGTTCAGTGCCTCCAGAAACTTCGCTTCCAGCTCTTCACTAGTGGGGTGAGGCATCTTCGATGGGTGCTGTTGGCCGGGCTTGTACTTGGAATTGCATTGCCAGACCCTTGCCCGATATGCGTCATTCGAGTGCCAGGTCTTTGGCCCGTACCAATCTCCGCATACTGAGCAGCGGAATTTCATGGACATCGGATATCGAGTACGCCGGCCCTTACGGGTCTTAATCTCGTACTGCACGAGGTCGAACACGTCTGGGTCGATGATGGCCTCGTGTGAGCCGGTCACGTAGTACTGAGGAATCTCCCCATGATTCTTGACCTGCTTCTTGGTCAAGAAATCACTGATGTAGGTCTTTTGCAGACGCGCGTCACCCCGATACTTCTCGTTGGTGAGAATCGACTTGATCGTGGTCGCATACCAGTGCTTGCCGCTATAGCCAGGGCTGGGCACCCCGTCCGCGGTCAGCCCCTGGGCAATAGCGTTAAAGCCTGCCCCGCCAAGGAACTCACGGTAAATGCGGCGAACAATCACCGCCTCTTCCTTGTTGACCTGCGGGCGTCCGTCTGCGCCTTTCTCGAAGCCAAGCACCGCCGGGTAGGGCATGACGACCTGCCCGTCAGCGAAACGCTTCCGGATTCCCCACTTCACGTTTTCACTGATGGAACGTGACTCTTCTTGGGCAAGCGAGGACATGATGGTGATCAGCAGTTCGCCCTTGGCATCGAATGTCCAGATGTTCTCTTTCTCGAAGAAGATCTCTACACCGGCTTCTTTGAGCTGCCGCACGGTGGTCAGCGAGTCCACGGTGTTGCGGGCGAATCGGGAGACGCTCTTGGTGAGGATGAGATCGATCTTTCCGTCCATGGCGTCCTGGACCATAGCTTGGAATCCCGCGCGCTTCTTCGTTGAAGTGCCGGTGATGCCTTCGTCGGTGTAGACCTTGACCATCCGCCAGTCGGGGCGAGCCGTAATCAACTGTGAGTAGTAGTCGACTTGGGCCTCGTAGGAGGTGGCTTGTTCCTCGCTGGCAGTTGAGACTCGGGCGTATGCGGCGACTCTGCGGATGCTGGTCGGATTCTTTGCTACCCCAGAAACCCGTGGCTTCGTCGCAGGGATTGTGGTGACTTTGATGCTCACTGTGCACTCCCCTCGGTGCCGGCCATGATGCGGCGGACACGCTCCTGGATACTGACGGCTTTCGTGACGGGCTTGTAGAAGCGATCGTGCCGCTCGCCGTTAGTGGCCACGATGGTGAAACGGTTCTTGGCAGTGACCTCAAGATGATCGACCTGTCTCTTGAACAAGGTCTCGTCGAATGCGGCCCACCCCATGGCCGCGGCGATATGCGCTTTCACGAGGGTCTCGCGCATGTGCCCTGGGCACGACGGCACCGTGGGGTCTTGACCAGAACCGCACACCCACGCATAGTCCCTGCCGCCTTTGCACCTGATCGAGGTGCGTCGATAGTTCGTTCCACAACGCTCGCAGCGGATCTTCTTTGACAACGCCGTGCGCGGCATCTTCTTGCCTTTGGTCACGCCCCTGCCTTGCTTGCGGCCTGCCTCGTTACGCCGTTCCATCTCCTCCTGGGCCAGGGTCCAGGTTTCCATCGGAATGATTGCTGGGTGGGTGTTCTCCACCCAGTACTGGGGCATCTGCCCTTCGTTCTTGGTTCCGTGATCGCCTGGGTAGGCGTTGAAGGTCTTCTGAAGCAGGGAGTTGCCGGTATAGCGTTCCTGACGCAGCATGTTGCGGAGCGTCGAGGTGTTCATTTTGGCTCCCCAGTAGCCTCTGACACCCTGCTCGTCGAGCTCTCGCAGCATCTGCTGGTAGCTCGCTCCTTCAAGGAAGCGGCGGTAGATGTATCGCACGACCCGTGCTTGTTCTTCGTTGATCAGGAACTCTTCGCCTGTCCAGGTGTAGCCGTAGACGCACATCTGGTTCGTGATGCCCTGTTTGAACCTTTTACGGATTCCCCACTTGACGTTCTCCGATACCGACCTTGCCTCCTCCTGTGCGAACGAGGCGAGGATGGACAGCATGAGCTCACCGTCACCAGAGAACGTTCGAATGTTTTCGCGCTCAAACATGACCTCGACCCCGAGCTCTTTGAGGTGGCGGACCACTTCGAGCAGGTCGACGGTGTTGCGCGCGAACCGCGAGATTGACTTGGTGAGCACCAGGTCGACCTGACCGTCCTCACATGCTTGCAGCAGTTGCTGGAACTGAGGACGGTTCTTCGTCGTGCCTGACAAGCCCGCGTCCGCATACACTCCCGCGAACACCCAACCGGGTGTTGAGGTAATCAGGTCGTTGTAGCGGGAGACCTGGGCTGACAGTGAAGCAGGCGTGTTGCCTTTGACTTCAGAAATCCGTGCGTAGGCAGCTACACGTTTGGCCTGAAATTGGGGTGTTTGACTGGCGGTTTGAGTGATTCGTGTTGCGCCCATAACCGGGGTTTCCTTTCCATACTTGATACGAATCGGGCACGTCTATACATCACTCAGAACGCCTGCTTTATCCAGTCAGAAACCGCAGAATCTAGCCGTCCGACCAGTGCTCTAGACCGCTTCGCCAGGCGCTGGCGAACCTGTTCAAACTCCTCCGAGGTGAGCAGTCCCTCGTCATGGAGTCGGGCGGCGATACTCATGCCAACTTCGTAGGTCGCCTCCGCCTGTAGCTCCTCCGCGCTCATCGGGTACTCGCTCACTGCTGGCCCCCTAACCTTCCACCTCGGGTACCGAACCGGGTGCGGATATAGCAGCGGTGAGAGCAGTACTTACGACCCGCGTTGCCGTAGGCACTGAACGGCTGCCCGCAACCAGCGCAGGTGAAGGAGTAGATAGCCTTGCGGTTCAGACGCTCGGGGTGCGCATGCCACCACGCCAGCCGGCACGTGGCACAGCAGAACCTCTTACCCGCTGCTCGGATGCTTAGCTCCTGGCCGCACTGCTCACACGCCGCAGCAGGAGGATTTACCTCGGCAGGGGTGATCCCAGCACGCCGGCACAGCGACTTAATGGTCTCGCGGCTAGCTCCCGTGTCTCGCGCGATATCGGTGTAGGAGTGTCCGCGGCGGCGTAACTCCATAACCCGGTCGCGCAATAGTGCATCCATCAAGGTGACTCCTAGGGGTGAGTGACTGCTGTTCCACCCCCAGGGCCACCAGGTGCCCGGTTTGATAACCCCCAGAAACGACAAAAGCCCCGCCACCACCCATGACGGGTAGCAGCGGGGCTAAGTCGCGCAGTAGCGGCGTGCGGGTTTAGTAGCCGAGCTTGGCGTTCACTCGTGCCTGAACAGCGTCGTAGTTGGCTCCGAGACGTCGCTTACGTTCCTCACCGTTGCCGTAATCGCCGCGAATGACGGCATCGGCCAGAGCGTCGATGTTGGGCCCCGCTGGCTTCGCGGCGGATGCGTTGCCGGAAAGCTTCTCGTTCACTCGCTGCTGGACAGCCGCGTAGTTGGCTCCGAGGCGGGCCTTGCGCTCATCACCGTTCCCGTACTCACCGCGAATCACGGCGTCAGCGAGGGCATCGATGTTCGGCGCTGCAGGAGCAGGTGCTGGTGCGGGTGCTGGCGCGCTGCCGCTCATCTGGTCATACCAGTACCCAGCGCGGGCCATATAGGCGGCATGCTGGGAACCAGCAAGAGAAGCCGGGCAAGCAGTCGCAGAGAAGTCCTTGTGCCCGAACACGTTCTTACCCCACTGTGGTCGGCCAAGACCGTAGAACTTACAGATCGCGGCGACGAGGTGTGCTCCATTATCAAGGCACGCCTCCGACACAGCCCACGGGCTGGAGCTCACATCCGCATGCTCGATACCAATACTGGTGGTGTTGGCGGCGAAGTTTCCTGCGTGCCAGGCGGTATCCCGGTCCCACACCAACTGGCCGATTGTGCCGTCAGATTGGACTTGGTAGTGGGCCGAAGCAGGACGGGACTGCCACACGTCGTAGCAGCCCCTGATGGTGAGGTTGCCTGCGTTGTGGTGAATGATGACCTTATCGATCCGCCGACCGTTCCTGCCGGGTGTGTAGTGTGTGTTCATGATGAGGTCGATATCGGCCTCAAGCGCGAGCCAATTCTTCATCAGTGAATCTCCTTATCTGTTGGGTGTTCAGTGGTTGTTTCGGCCAGTGAGGGCCTGGTGTCGGCGCGGTTGGCGATCGCATCGAGCGCCCCACGCATCTGGGATGGGACAGGCAGACCCAATCGGGTGGCGTTCTCTACGAGGGAGATGCCTTCGTTGGATAGGTAGAAGAAGATGACCGCCGCGCGTAGGACTCCGGGTGCGCCGAGGATGTGGACGTCGATCAAATGGGCGAGCCCGACGAGGGTGAAGATAAGGATCTTGCGGCTGATACCCCTGAAACCAACTGCGCTGGAGAGGCGGTGCTCGTTGATGGCGGCAAGCACGCCGGTGATGTAGTCGGCGATAGCGAAGACGATCAGGGCATAGACGAGGCCGTCGAGGCCTCCAAGATAAGCGGCGAGCCAGGCACCAATACCGGCGATGCCGGTTTGGATGGCGTGCCAGATGGAGTGAAGAGACATGGGAATGATTCCTTTCGTGGGCATAAAAAATTGCCCACACCCACCAGGGGGTGAAGGCATCTAAAAATCGGTGTAGCACTGGGCTACATGGTCGGGTCGGTGAGGACCTCGAGAATTGGCAGGCTCAAGTCGAAGGACGCCGCCTTGGGCGCTGGGAGCTCTTGGGCTTCGATGGCCTCTGCTGGTGGTGAGGGCGTGGCATCGGATTCGACCGGGACGATCGGTAGCTGCACTTCTTCGCTAGGCGTTGACTCATCATCTGAAACGTCGGTCAGTTCTGTGTCCTTTTCTTCCTTGGCCTTCATTGATTGTCCTTGGTGATGGCGTCGTAGAGAACGTCGTAGGCCTCGGCCGCCACGCCAGACAGTTCACCCTCATAGCCATCAAGAAGTGCTTTCACGTCCTTGTCGTGGCCGTCGTAGGTGGGACCGGAGACTTCCGCAACAGATGCCAGTAGTGCTTGGCGTGCGTCGAGGAATTCACTGGCTTTGTCGGGATCAGCGAGGACGAAAGTGCCGTCGTCTGCGAACACTGGGCGACCCTGATCGTCAAGTGTTGCGAATTGGGCGACGAGGTCGTATTCATCTTCCCCGAATCGCGCGATCGCTTCCTTCACTAGCGTGAGGAGTTTCGAGCGAGCACGGGACTGAGCGGCCTTGAGCGGCATATTGGTGAGTAGGTCTGCGATGGGTTGCAAATACTGGTTGGCGATCATGATCTTCATGAGGGTTTCCTTTTACTTATGCGAGGTTGGTGGACATGGCCGACAGGCCTGTGTTGGAGAAGTACCGCCAGGTTATGTTCGAGCCGGTTCCGGAGATGGATGTGATCCACCCCTGATTGAGCAGGCTGAGGATTGCGTTCATTCGCGACATTAAATCTTTGGTGCGGTCGAATAGGCGGGTCATGTTGTAATACGACCCGTTGGTGACGACCATCAGGTCGTAGGTGTGGAAGACGATCTTGGACAGCCCGCTTTGTCCCACCCAGCCCGAATAGGTTCCCTTGCCCGTCAGCGTGCAGTCCTGCAACGTCACGTAGCGGGAGCCGGTCGTGTAGAACTTATAGCCACCAGTCCGCAGGTCACTCCCAAGATGGATACCGGCTTTGCCGTAAAACAATCCCTTCGGATCCAACGTCAAACACGTGTAGTAGGTGCCGCCGTCTGCGTTTTGGTAGGTCCAGGCGACGTAGTCGCCTTTGTAGGCGAGCTGGTTGACGATGCCTTGCACATTCGGCTTGTCCTTATGGGCACGCCGCGCAAACTCGCCGATATAGCGGGTGCCGTACCAAAACTGCATGCCCGCGCTCGTGATCTTGCCTTCCAGGGTGGTCCCGTCATACCAGGCGATCTGCGTGGGCGTGATGCGGATCGATTGCGTCCACCCGGCAAGACCTACTTGGATGGCGTTGGTGGCGAGCTTGTCCGCCGTAATCGATCGCGCGGCGATCCTGTCTGCGCTGAGGTAGCCGGTGGTGATCTTGCCAGCATCCAGCGAGGCGATTTTCGCGGACGTAACAGCGGCGTCTTTGATCATCGCGTTCTGAATATAACCGTTAGCGATCGTGAGCTTATCCGAGGTAATCGAACCGGCAGCAATCCGTGCAGCCGATAAGGTACCGGTCGTAATCTTGTTCGCGGATAGACTGCCAACCTTCGCATCCGTGATCGCCGCATTCGAGATCATCGCATTCGTAATAAACCCGTTGGCGATCGTCAGCTTGTCCGAGGTGATGGATCCAGCCTGAATGCGCCCCGCTGCCAGGTAGCCGGTGGTGATTTTCGCGGCAGAGAGTGAGCTGATTTTCGCGTCGGTGATAGCGACATCAGCGATTTGTGCGGTGCCGATGGCGGCATCTGCAATGTGTGCTTGGCTGATCGCTTTCGCCCCGATCATCGCAGCCCCCACCGGTGTTTGTTCCCATTGGTTGTTGGAGAGGATGTATTGGCGGGCGATCACGCCGTCTACGCGCACTTGCCACAGCGCGCCCTCCGGTCGGCCAGCCGCGTCCGCTACGCTCGGGTCAACAACGGCAACCGTGAGCCGCCCATCCGAGGTCACCGCAACGTCGTGGGCATCCTGCGCCAACTGGGTAGCACCAGCGGCTGCAGTCTTGGTCTCGTCGATCTCCACCTGCGCCGAAGCCATCTGAGTGGCGACAGCATCGGCAGCGGTTTGTGCGTCTTGTGCGGCGGAGAGGGCTTGAGCTCCTTGCGCGCGGGCGGCGTCGAGTTCGGCCTGCACCTGTGCATGGTTCAGGTCAGTAGCGAGTGCCACCCAGCCGGGCTGCCCGGTATCAGTGAGACGGTAGATCCAGATTTCCGTGGTTTCGCCGTTGCTCTTGAACCAGGTGTCACCCAGCTGCGCGGTGGCGGGCTGGATGGTGCCGTAGTGGTTGGTGTTCTTCCCATCCGCTGAAGCGAGTGCGACCCCTGCCGCATCCGACGCACCCACCGCCGTATTGATGGCGGTCTTGACCTGCCGGGTGACAGACGTGAACTTCCGAGTGGTAGAGCCAAGTTCGACCGAAATGTACTGGCCTGTGAGCGGGTTGTACGCGTATGCCACCACCCGCGCCGTGAGCGCAACACCAAGATCAGCGTGGCGGACGGTGACGGTATCGCCAATCTCCACGGTTTCCAGGCGTGCAAGATCAGCGTATTCACGGGTTTGTGAAAGGTCAGAGAAGCGGATCTTGTACGAAGCGGACGGCTCATCCACATGCTTGGCGCTGAATTTTGCTGCTGCCAGACGTCGCAATTCAGCGTGTGCTTGGTCAAGTGGAAGCTCGCCTTCACGTGGGTTGTCTTTATCAGTGATGGTTTTGACTTGTCCGTAGCGGATGACTCGGATACGCGGCACCACATAATCACCCAATTTCGGGCTATCCACATAGAGCTCAGGCAAGAGTAGGCCGTCGTAGCCGACCGGCAAAATCCGTGTCACCACCGTCGAAAAATCAATAGCCGACTCAAACCCGGTGAGATTCTTCCGATCACGAATCACCATCCCGTGGTTGGCTCCGCGCATGGGCGCGTGATGGATATGGAAATTATCGCGGGCTAGTTCGCCGCCCCAACGCGAAGCAAACGAATTATCCTCGCCCGCGTCCATGAGAGCGGCGGCGATGGGCATGCGCACGATCCGCGCCGAGGACCTGGTCACCGTATCCGACGAGGTAGCAGTAAACCCGTGCTTCGTGTTCGCAGCCCCAAGAATCTGAGTGAGCGCGCCTTTCGCGGTTTTGTTGATCACGTAGGTGTCGGCGATGAGATTCGCAGCCAAATCATAGAAGACATGAAACGCGCTCACTTCGAGCAAACCGTCGAGCGTGGTGACGACCTCGCTGATCCGGAACCCCTGCCGTTGCTCCAGCCCTGGCACGGGTGCGGCCACAATGTTTTCCAGTACGAGGTGCGTGGCTGCAGGTCCGTCTGCCGGGTAGGTGAAGGTCAGGGAGAATTCGCCACCAAGCTCCTCGACCACGATCGGGTTGATGATCTCCCGATCCAAGACTCCTAGCCCGGTGGCGGTGAATGTCGTGGTGGTGCGGTCGTGAACCGTAATCATGAGGAGCCCTCCAAACAAAAATAACGGCCGCCCAGGCAAAGGGGATGACCATCGGAACTTGCGTGAGTTGGGTGTTAGGGGTTGCGCCAGTTCGGCACAATCTCGATCTTCGAGATGCCGGTACCGAGCGTGATCCTGTTCAACCCAGACCGAAGGAGTGGGAAGGTTTCGGTGAGTGCGTCGGTCTGGACTTTCCCGTGGGCGTGTGCGACGAGGCGTTCGCTGTCGAGCGTGACGGAGCCTGCTGGCGAACTCACCTGATGTACAGTTTTGTTCACCGTCAACGAGAGCATGCCCGTGCCTGTAACAGTGATGATCGGATCCGCATCAAGAAGTCCTGGGTTGATGATCGTCCCCGACTCCGACATCGTTACCGGCTTCAAACCCTCAGACAAATAGCTGAAGGGTTGGCAGGTGAGCCGCGCGGTGAAGAACCCCCACCCCGACAGCTCACGCCGTAGTTCGCTCACTTTGCAGTGCTTAACCTTGCGGTAAACACCAGGCTCGGCAGTCAACGCGATCGTGGAAGCGCCCGTCAGCTCATGGGCGGCTTTCCGGTATTGGTGGAGCCCGTCACGGATAGGCACGGCGAGGTCGAGATCGATCTCGGTGTCCTCCCAGCCCGTGAAGCGCGTGAGGGTACCTGCTCTTCCTTCGACCTCAATATCATCCACCGCACGGACGGCGGCGGGAATCGCCACCGGCGCGACGAGTCGCAGACTGAGCGACGCCGAAGTCACTGTGTTGTTCAGGGTGAAGCCAAACATGATCAGTAGCCTCCTGCCATCACGGTCTGCCGCCGATCAAGGCGTGCGAGTTGTTTGTCGAGGGCGGGTGCGAGTTTGCCGACCAGCGTCCCATCCGACAACGTCACCGAAATATCCAAAGACCCGAGGATGCGTTTTGCTGTTGCGTCCACGATGCTCGCGACATCCACACGCTCACTATCAGCACCGCCACTCGTATCGCGATTGATAGCTATGGGTTGTGGGGCGAGATCAACGGCAGGTACCTGCAGATCCGCAACCGCCTCGATCGGCACATGAAGCCCGTCCTCAAGGTTGGCGAAGGCGTCCATCGTGTCCCTAGCTAAACCAGTGGCAGCGGTGATAGCCTTGGTGCCGTCCGTGCGGATGGATCCTGCGAGGCCTTCGACAAGCATTCGACCTGCCCACGCCATCTTGCGAGACGGGCTGTGGATGCCGAAGAAGCCGGTGATGGAGTCCCAAATCCCGCTTGCCCAGTTCGATACCGAATCCCACAACCACCCCGCTAAGGATTGGATACCGTTCCACAGGCCGTAGACGAGGTTCTTGCCCGCCTCCGCCATCTGCCACCCGCCCTGGCCAACGGCCGAGACGATGCCGATAACGATTTGCGGGATTGCTGCGACGATGGTGGAAATGATCTGCGGCACGTTTCGCACCAACGCGGTCAAGAGTTGGATTCCTGCTTGGACGAGTTGCGGGATCGCCCCACCAATCGCCGACACAATAGCCGAGATAATCTGCGGGAGCGCGGCCACGATTGTTGTAATGATTTGCGGCAACGCCCCAATCAACGCCGTCAGTAGCTGAATGCCTGCGTGGATGAGTTGCGGGATTGCGCCAACCACGCCGCCCACGATCGCGGTAATAATCTGGGGCAAAGCCGCCACAATCGCTGTGATGATCTGCGGCAAGGCACCGATCAGTGCGGTCAAGAGCTGGATGCCTGCGTGGATGATTTGTGGGATCGCCCCGACGAGGAAGGTCACTATGCCGGTGATGATCTGTGGGAGGGCTTCGATGATGACGGGGATCGCTGCGATGAGGCCCTCTGCCAGGCCGGTGATGAGCTGCAACGCCGCATCAAGAAGCAATGGCAGGTTATCGACCACCCCCTGCACCAAAGCCATGAGCATCTCCACCGCCGCAGGAACCAGTTCCGGTAGTGCTTCGCCGATGCCAGACACGAGAGTGGTGATGATCTGTATCGCCGCCTCCAACAGGGACGGCAGTGCTTCGATGATTGCTTCGACCAGCGCGATAATCAGCGTCACCGCCGTCTCGGCTACTTGTGGGAGGACGTCGATGATGCCTTCGAGCAGGGCGGTGAGGATGGACATGCCGGTCTCGACTACCATAGGTAGTTGGTCAGTAATAAACCCGAGAGCTTCCTGTAACACGCTACCGAGGGTGTCGATGAGGGCGGGTGTTCCTCCTTCTTCAAACGCTGCCGTGAGTTCGTCGATCCAGCCGTTGACCATCGGCAACACCGACCCAGCCAACGCCTCCGACAATCCGCCCGCGATGAGACCTTTGAGGTTTTCCACCCCGTCCTGCATCGTCGCCAGCTGGCCGCTAAAGGTTTGGGATTGGGCGTCCATGGCTCCGTAGAAGCGCCCGCCTTCAGCAGTAGCACTGGCGAATGCGTCAGCGACCATGTCAGCCGAAATAGCACCCTTGGCCATATCCTCCTTGAGCTCACCAATGCTTTTGCCGGTCTTGCGGGAGATTTCCTCTAGGGGGTTGAATCCGGCGTTGATCATCTGCAGCAAGTCCTGACCAGTCAACTTGCCGGTGCTGCTCATTTGCGCGAACGCGAGGGTTAGCGATTCCATCTTCACCGCGTCACCTTGGGAGATGTCGCCGATTTCGTTGAGGTGCTTTTTCGCATCCTCCAACGACATGCCAAAACTCAGGAGGGTCTGTATATTGCCCGCGAGGTCCTCCATACCAAACGGAGTCTTAGCCGCCGTCACCTTCAGATCATCGACCAGTTGTTGGGCTTTGGCTTGGTCACCCAGCATCGTCGTAAAGGACGTGGAGTATTGCTCCATGCGAGCGTTGTATTCCACGCCCTCTTTGAGGGCTCCGGCCATGCTGCGACCGATCGAGGCGATCGCATGCCCGATTCCTTTGACTCCTGCGATGATGGCTTCGGAGGCGAGGTTGGCTTTGAGCACGTCACCGAAAATGCGGGTCTTGCCGGAGGTGGTGTCCATCTCGTCACCGAGATCATCCACCGCGCCCTCAAGACGTCCCGCGTCCTTTGCCGCGCCCTTGGTGTCCTCACCGGCACCGTCTGCCTCGTTCCCGAAATCTGAGAGGGCGTCGTTGTTGGCTTTGAGTTCGCCTTCGAGCCGGTTGAGCTGCGCGCCTGCGTTGTTGAGCTGGATCTGCCAGTTCTTCGTCCGGCTATCGTTCTCCCCAAACGAGGAAGCGCTGTTTTCGAGTGCGGCACGCAGGGTCTCGATCTTGGCTTTCTGGGCCTCGATTTCTTTTCCCAGCACCTGGTTACGGGCGGTGAGCGCTTCGGCGGACTTGTCGTTCTTATCAAACGAGGACGCCACGAGCTTCATCTCACTGCCGAGCACCCGAATCTCACGGTTGATATCCGTGATCGCGCGCTTGAACTCACGCTCGCCCTCAAGCCCAATCTTCAAACCAAAACTGGAGTCAGCCATCTGCTTTCTCTCCTAATAACTGCTAGTTTCACGGGCGGTCGAGGTTGGTAAAATGAGATATGGAGAATAAAAATTCAGTAACTACAAATCTCGAAATGGCGACTTTGTTCGTGTTCCTTCCTGCGCATCCTGATCTAGCTGTGGAGTATGAGTCAGAGGACGGGCAAGAAGATAGGTGGTGGAAATCCCAGCGAGAACACATGATTTCGTGGTTCTTCTCTCGGACGTGCCGTGGTGGAATTTCTGGTTACGAAGTCAAGACACCCTGGCTCGATGCAAAGACGACCTACAATAAACTCGGCAACCCGGCAGCTCTTATTTGGCTTGCTGCTGCTCTCGAAATTGACTCCCAGATCATTCGTCGAGCAATGAGCGAGAGTCTGTCGTCTAAGAATCGCGGGGAAAGCCCGCGCACAAGATGCCGCATTATTCGAAAGATCATTCCGTGGGAAACAATCGACGGGCGGGCTCGGGAGCTTATCCACCTGCATAAGATCGACATTCATCCTGGGATTTGTCGAGATTAGCTTTCCTAAATCCCTGACGGGATGACGTCGTCGATGAACCATTGACGCAACGGCTGGGCTCTGCCGGTTTCGAGTCGCCAGCAGTCGACCAGATCCAACAGTTCCCCGAACACGGTTAAGCCCACCTCTACCCGTGATAGGTGGAGGTGGGCCATTCCGATATACGTCAGCCGCGTGAACATAGCCTGATCGTTGTCGACTACGCGTCCGCCGGTGGTGCTTTTGGGGCTGGCTCGGTGAGCAAGTCTCGGCGTGTGCCGCGCTGGAGGGCTTCGGCGATCGCGCCCCGATAGTCCGCCAGATCAGCAGGCACAGTGAGTAGTTCAACCTCGTCCTCAGTCAACTCTGGGCGCGTGTCGTCTGGGTGGCGGTGATTGTGGATCTGCACTGACTGGTTGGCCAGCAACGTGATCAACCAAATCACCTCACCCAGCGTTTTACCCAGATCGTTGGAGGTTTCAAGCGCGTTACCCAGGTGTTCGAGGCCGCCGTAACGCTCAGCTATCAGACGTGTGGCTTTCGTGGTCAAGACGAGCTCATATTCTTCCCCGCCGATCGAGACGATCGCGGAGCGTCCCGGTTCAACAACTGATTCAGTCTTCTTCTTGGTTGTCATGATGTGTGTTCCTTAGGCTCCAGATGTGGTGGCGGCTGGTTCGTAAACCTGTGCATACCAATTAGTGATCGTCTCGGGTTTGACGCCGGTGCCGCCCTCTAGCACTTCTGCCTTCCACGGATGCCGCCCCTTCGCGTCTGACTTGTTACGCCGCAAAATCGTCCCCTCAATGCTCGGGGTGGAGAACGTAATACTGTCGGCTTTAGTGGCAAGGGTTTCGGTTGGCAGGGCAAACTTAACCCGATAGAGCCAAAAATATTGATACTTCCCATTGCTTCGTGCGGCTCGGAAACCTATCGCCACTGGAGACCCGCCGTCCTCGGAGGCGGAGATGAGTACGCCATTGGAGTCCACGGTCGCACCCGTGAGCGCGGCGGCTGCTTCACCACCCAGATCGTCAATCCCCAAAGTGAGGGTTCCGGATTTGAATTCCTTGACAATCTCGGAAGGGCCGTCATCGGCATACAGGATCGCTTCAGCCACCTCGACGGAAAGCTCAGCACTGATAGCTTTGGCCAGCGGTTTGGGTTTGGCGTAGGTTTCCTCACCCGTATCGGGGTTTTCAGTGATCGTGGCGTAGTAGAGCTTGTCTAAACCAATAGTCGCCATGAGAAATTCTCCTTATCTGTAGATGTGGTGGGTTGCGACGTCTATCGCGTAATGATGAAATCCGGTATCACCTTCAAAGCCGACATACGTACGGCCAGTGATCGTTAATCCTGCGTCGAGCAGGGCGCGAGTGACCCGGTCACGGGTGAGCAGGTAGTTTCCTGTGGTGAAGAGTGCGAGGCGTACTTCTTCAATCTCAACGCCAGGTAGGTTGTCTGCGAACACGTCGAACATGTCTGTCAGCGGGGTTGCCACCAGATACACATCTGGTGCTGGCGTTGCCGTGTAGAGACCGACTTCGAACGGCAAACCAAGATCGTCAGCAATACTCGTGAGTTGTTCCAATAATGCGGTCATGGTTTGATCTGCTCAATCCGCGCCGTCAACGCCGCCTTCATGGCCTCGATCGCACCACGCCGTGTTTGCGACCGTGTGGGTGCAAGAAATGGGCTCGCAGGCTGATCGCTGCGGCCGTGCTCGAGGACGCTGGCGATCAACGCATTCGCTCTGCCGTCCCGGCGGTTCTCAGCGAAGCCGACCTTAATGTTGTGATCACCTTTCGAGTTCACCTTCACGCCCGTTGTGCCCAAAGCGCTGAGTAGTTGCCCGGTTGAACGCGAGGGCTGCTTGGTGGCGCGTCCGATTGCGCTCGTGAGGTTGGCTCGCATGCGTGGCTCGACCACGGCTGCTCCTGCCTCAAGCACCTCATCAGCAGAGGTTTCCAGCACACGGCTGGCAGCATCGAGAGAATCAATGAACGCGTTGGGAAGGCGAATCTGGACTCTAGCCATGGGTCTCTCCTTCGGGCGTGGTCTGGTGGGCAAGAATCTCGACATACCGGCCGATGACTTCGACGGCGTCGATGACATACCTGCCATCAGGCTCGCTGATTTCCATATCCGTCGTGATGGGCAGGTTTGGGATGGTGCGGATACGGAAGAGGACATCGGCCTTTGAGTACGCGGAGCGATTCACCCACGCGCTCGATGCGTGTCGGACCTCGATTTGCGCTCGCACGGTTGCTCGCACTTCGTCGCGCGTGGTGGTGAACCCTGCCTTATCACGCACCGTAACCGGGGCGATGAGGACGATCGTGGTGGTCATGGATCCCAAAGAAGCCATGAGTGTTCTCCTTAGACTTTCCAATCTCTATCTAGGCGCAGCAGGTTGTTCACCGCGTTCCACACCGCCCGAGCCGCATCTGGCTTATCGGACCAGAACCCTGCCGTCGAACCATCACGAGACTCATAGAAATGGCTGGCGAGCATGACAATTCCTTGCAGGGTCGCCCCAGACATGTCGTTCTTTTCGTAGTGGTTTTCGGGCAGGTGTTGGAAGGAGCAGGCGTAGGAGGTGGCCGCATTGATCAACGCGGCAATCAATTGATCGTCATCGTTGAAGGTGATGAGCAGGTTCGCTTTCACCTGCGCGACCAAATCAACCGTGGTCATTGCGGCCACCCCCTATCCGTGTGTAGAACCGCTGGTTATGCGGATGCCTTTTGGGTTAGCAGCTTGACTGCTTCGGGTAGGACGAGCTTGCCGTCCAGACGCTGGGAGGCCAGGAATCCGACCTGTCCGGTTGTGGCGAACAGTTCGTTGAGCCGCTTGAACGAGCGGCCTTGGCGGTCGGCGATCCAGTAGTACGACAAGTCACCGAAAGCAACCGTGGATGCACCAGCCTTTATTTCAGGAACAAACGTGGACGTGTGGACGGGGCGGCCAAGGACAAGGTCTGGGGTTCCTGCGGTCAGGGCGGGTTGCCACAGATACTGGCCGTTGCCGTCCTTGAGCTTGCGGATGGTTTTCACGGTTGAGTCGTTCATCAGCCACACTGCGTTCTTCCGATACGGGCCGCGTAGGGCGTAGTGCAGGTCGATGAGCTCATCAGCCGTAATATCCGTCGCCTTGCCCGTGGTCACCGCCTTCTCGCCACCACCAGTGGCTGCGAAGATGCCGGTGGGCTTACCCTCACCGTCCCCGGTGAGGACGGCTTCTTCTTCGGCCGCGCCGATACGGCGAGCAAACTCTGCCGCCAGGTACTGCTCGACATTAAACGCGCTGTCGTTCAGCAGTTCTTCCGAGATTTTGAGGAAGGTGCCGAGCTTAAACGCGCTCAGCGTCACCTGGGTGAAGGCTTCATCTGACTCGGTATAGGGCTTGCCTTCATCGAGCCAGCCTGCGGTGCCATGCGTGGAGACGACCGGGATCTTGCGATCCCCGCTGGTGGTTTGAATGACCTTGGCCAGGGAGCGCATGATGTTCTGATCTTCAAGTGAGGAGATCAGGGTACGTTCGAACTCGTCAGGCACCAGATAGCCGCCCTCAGTATCGACGCCCTCGGAGAGGGCGTTGCGCACTTCCATCGGTGAAATGTTCAGTCGCATCGCATCCCAAAACGCCCGCTTATACGAGGCGGTTGCTCGAGGTGCAGTCGGCTTGGCTTCATCATCAGGATTCATACCCGGCATGGAGATGAGCGGTGTGTTGGTTGCTCGTGCTAGGTCGGCGTCGCGGCGGAGGGCTCGTTCGGAACGGGCGATCTCATTGGTGAGACGATCGATTTCGACTTCCATCTTCGCGTAAGCCTGATCGTCCTCAGCAGAGAGACAGCCTGTGGTGGTGTCACGTCGCTCGTCAAGGAAAGCCTTCGCCTTCTCCCAAACATCTGCGCGCTTGGTACGAAGGTCAGAAACAGTCATAGGGGTTGTCATGGGTGTTGGTCCTTTCAGTGGGGTTGATTGATCAGTTCGGCATACAAATCACAAACCCGCCGACCAACAGGCACGGCGGGTTGAATGGTGGGGCGTGGTGGTCGCACCGGTCTCGGCGGTGATGTGGCGGTGATGCGCGCGACGAGTTTTTGGTCGGCTGCTCGGCGTGAAAACACCGTGCCTTGTCCCGCGTTCTTGGGTGGGAACGGCAGGCGCTTCGACTCATCGTCCTCATCGGAACCATCTGGCGACTCAACTTCATCGGGTTCGTCACCGTCAGGTTCTTCGTCCGACTTAATCGCAAACATTGGGTCACGTTGGTTGGTGAGGAGTTCGTCGGCGAAACCCATGTCGATCGCAGCCCTCGCGTCCATCCAGGTCTCAGCGTCCATGAGCTTGGACAGCTTCGCCCGACTCATGCCCGTCTTCTCCTGATATGCATTCAGGATCGATTCTTTGACCGAATCAAGCATCGACATGGCTCTAGCGAGTTCGTCCTTATCGCCAACCGCCATCGTGGCAGGGTTATGAATCATCAACATCGACACCGGGCTCATGGCGACCTTCGTGGCGGCCATCGCGATCACAGATGCGGCCGATGCTGCGATCCCGTCGATATTGACGGTGACTGTGCCTGGGTAGTCGATGAGCATGTTGTAGATCTGCGCCGCAGCCACAACATCACCACCAGGCGAATTGAGCCAGATCGTCACCGGCCCGCTACCCGCGTTGAGTTCGGCTGCGAAGATACTGGGTGTGATGTCGTCATCGAACCAGGATTCTTCAGCGATCGTGCCGCTAATATGCAAAACCCGGACTGCATCTGCGTCCGAGCCAGTGTTGTGTGGCTCGGGGGTGAGCCAGTTCCAAAAACGTCTCATATCCTCCTCCTCAAAGAAGATTCACTCGTCGGTTCCTCAACCAACGACGGTTCAGGTTCTGATTCCTGGTGGGTGGCGGCGTAAGCCCCTGCGAGGCCGAGCGGGAGCATGTTCCCGTTCACCAAATAGAGGTCACCGCCAGCCTCGATGCTGATGCGGTCGAGGTTTTCTAGCTCGCGGATATCGTTAGCGCTCATCCACCCGTTCTGCCTGGCAACCGCATATCCATCCATCCGCGACTTGTAATCCCCTCGCAGGAGTCCTTCGACGTTGAATTTCACGAACAACGTCGGCTTCTCACGGGGATTGAGGAGTGTTTTGGTGATGGCTTGTTCGAAGCGGATCACCCAAGGGTCAAGCGTGTATTTCACAAACTCCAACGACTGCTGCTCAATGTTGGAAAACGAGGATTTTTCGAGGTCGCCGATCATGTGTGGTGGGATACGGAAGATGCGGGCGATTTCGTTGATCTGAAACTTTCGTGTCTCCAAAAACTGGGCTTGTTCTGGGCTGACGGAGATGGGCGTGTATTTCATGCCCTCCTCCAACACCGCGATCTTGTTCCCGTTCCTCGCTCCGCCGAACGTCGCCTGCCACGACTCACGAACCCGAGCTGGATCCTTGATCGTGCCCGGATGCTCCAACACCCCACCAGGAGCCGCACCATTAGCAAAGAACGATGCGCCGTAGTCTTCGGTTGCTTGAGCGAGTCCGATGGCGTTCTTCGCCATCGCAATCGGGCTATACCCAACCAGCCCGTCAAAGCCGAGCCCCGGAATATGCAGAACATCGCGAGCGGCCAACGTGACGGTTTCGAACCTGCCCGTGGGTTCATTCCACGTGCGCTGATACTCGTAATACAAACGCCCGGCTTCGTCGCGGCCGACCGTCATCCGGTTGGGCATAAGCGGATACAAGCCGATAACCTCGTCGCGGCCGTTGCGTATCACCTGAGCAAACGCATTACCCCACAACAACAAATGCGTCATCAACGTTTCTCGGAACACGAAGGACGTCATCTCCGGATTAGGCTCATCATGAAGAAGCCGATACAACGGATGATCGAGCGCCTTCACCTTCGCACCATCACTGGATTGTTGGTAGACGTGCAACGGCAACCCCGCGATTGCTTCGGCCAAAATGCGCACGCAACTGTAAACGGCAGTCATCTGCATAGCACTACGTTCCGTCACCGGACGCCCAGACGACGTAGCCCCGAAGAAAAAGCTGTAGCCAGAGCTAATCGCATGATCTTCGGCGGGGCGGGTGGTGTCGCCACGCAGCCAATTCAGAAAACCCATGCGGTGTCCTTTCACATGTAGAATTGAAATATGAAAGCGCCCTCAAAACAGTCGTGGGCACTGATGAGTGTCCTGCTAGCGGCATTTTGGTTATTGCCGCTCATTTCCATGTGGATCAGCAGGCTGAGCAATCCCAACGCCAAGTGGTTCATCGCGTTGCTCTTCCTCACGTTTCCACTACTCACCATCGTTTTGAGCGTTATCGATGGGGCACGCCGCGGGTTCGGCTGGTGGTGGCTACTGGCCCCGTTCGCAGGGTTCTTGACCACACTGTTCGTGTACTACAACGATTCAGCCCTCATCTACGGCGTCGCCTACTCGATCTTGGGAGTGATCGGCACAGGCATCGGCGCGTTCATCCATGCGCGTGCTCACAGCACGAGTAGCCCACGTTCGTCATAAACACTGCCCGAAGTGGGTGCACTGCCGTTTCGAATAGCGCGGTCAAGAGCCATGATCGTGGCGACCACGCCGTCAATCTTCTCCGTGCTTTTTTGCTTGTCGGGTTTGATATTGCCTGCCGGGTCAGTTCGCACGTGAATGTTGTCGACCATCCATGACAGGACTGGGTGACCGCCATGAGCAAGCCGACCTTCGAGTGCGAGCTTCATCAGCTCCTTCGACGGCGGGCTCATATCCTTGAAACCCTGCCCAAACGGGACAACGGTGAAACCAAGCCCTTCGAGATTTTGACTCATTTGGACAGCTCCCCACCGGTCGAACGCAATCTCACGAATATCAAACCGCTCACCAAGGGTTTCGATGAAGGCTTCGATCGCTCCGTAATGAACGACGTTGCCCTCAGTGGTTTGCAGGAAGCCTTGTTGCTGCCACAGGTCGTAGGGCACGTGGTCACGAGCCACGCGCAGTGTGAGGTTGTCTTCGGGGATCCAGAACCATGGCGCAATCACATAGGCCTCATCACCTGTTTCGGGTGGGAAGACGAGCACGAACGCCGTGATATCCGTCGTGGAAGCCAAGTCGAGGCCGCCGTAACACACCCGCCCCTCGAGATCAGAAAGGTCAATGGATGCTGAGTTTTGGTTCCACACGTGCATGGGCATCCACCGCAGGCTTTGTTTGACCCATTGGTTGAGGCGAAGTTGTCGGAAGGTGTTTTCTTCGGCTGGGTTTTGTTTCGCGCTCGTGCAGGCTTGGCGAACCTTCTCGATCGGAACCGTGATCCCCAAGCTCGGATTAGCCTTATGCCACACTGCTTCGTCGGTCCAGTCATCTTCACGGTCAGCTCCGTAAATCACCGGGTAGAACGTCGGGTCATGTTTCTTGCCTGCGAGGATGCCTTCAGCTTTCTCATGCTGCTCATAACAAATGCTATGCGTGTCGGTACCCGCTGTCGTGATGAGGAAGTACAACGGCTGCGTGCGAGCATCCCCACTGCCTTTGGTCATCACGTCGAACAAGGCCCGGTTGGGTTGAGTGTGGAGTTCGTCGAAGACGACACCAGAAATGTTGAACCCATGCTTGCTATATGCCTCAGCGCTCAACACTTGATAGAAGGAGTTGGTGGGCTTGTAAATAATCCGCTTCTGCGAGGCAAGAATCTTGACACGCTTGGACAGCGCTGGACTCATGCGCACCATGTCGGCCGCCACCTCAAACACGATCGAAGCCTGCTGACGATCCGCCGCGCACCCATACACTTCAGCGCGTTCTTCTCCATCCCCGCAGGTGAGCAGGAGCGCGACCGCGGCGGCGAGCTCACTTTTGCCCATCTTTTTGGGTATCTCGACGTAGGCGGTGGTGAATTGGCGGTATCCGTCTTCTTTGACGGTGCCGAACAGATCGCGAATGATCTGCTCTTGCCAATCGATCAGCTTGAACGCCTTGCCCGACCAGCGGCCCTTCGTATGCTTGAGCGCTTGAATAAACGCGACCGCATAGTCGGCTTTACGCTTGTCGTAGCGCGAGCCATCAGCCATGAACCGGGTTGGCATGTAGTCGGTGAGTGTCCGCATGTGGGTCGCCTCCCTCCGGTGGTATAAGAAAAGCCCCAACAAGCGGGGCGAAAAGTTCTCAGAGCACAGCGCCCAAACCATGTAGGTACAGGCGCGTTGTGCCGGGGTTTAGATCAGGGCGTCGAGCGCGGCATATTCGCCTCGGCGGGTCTCGAGCTGGTGGGCGAGGATGGATGCGCGGAAGGTGTTCTTCTCCCGTCCAAGTTTTGCTTCTAGGGCGGTGATTTCAGCCTTGCGACGCTTCATCACCTGAACTGAATCGCCGTTCTGAATTGCTTGCTTGTCGCGTTCAAAGCTGTTCATGACCTTCTCCTTTATTTCTTGTTTGGTCATGTACATACAGCCATACACTCCCGCTCTTATCCAGTCGTTTTCGGCATATTTACGAGGAAAAATAACGGTCATGGTCACTGTGTTCCAAGGAGGTATTCCCACCTGTCTTCGCCTGGGATGAGTCCGAGTGTGGAGCCGTTATCCCAATCCACATGCACAGTTCCAGCATCATCGACAAACATGACCGTGCCCTCCATGCCAGGAGTGAGGTGGGTGTAGGGGTCGGTGGTTGCGATCAGGCGAAGGCGCTGTCCTTCAAGATCTCTTCTCATTGTTCGCCCTGCCGTGTTGGTGTGGTTTTCCATGCCACGTTCCCGTCAAGGTTTGCCAGCAGAACGCGGCGGGCGTTCTTATATCCTTTGCCAAGCATTCCCAGGCGTAGGAGCCAGCAGCGCATCGCATACTTATCATTCCCTGGTTCAGGTGGTTTCGGTGAGATGCGGGTGGAGGTCTTGGCGTGCTCGATCATGAGCTGAAGGAGCACACTGGCTGCCTCGATCACCTCCGCGTCAGGAAGTTGGTCGAACCAAGCAAACTCAACCGTTCCTTCCACCTCGTCCATCTTCATGGGCGTGGCTGGAATATCGAATGCCTCGGCGATGAGTTCTCCCTTGGCGGCAAGCAGGGCTTCGAGCTTCGCGGCTGTGGCTTCGTCCCACCCAGTCGTGGGGAATGTAAGCGTCAGCCCGTACTCCTCGCTCGTGGGCGCGAACCCGGCCTCCTGTGTGGCTTCAATGAGCGCTTCGGCGTTGATGTCCTGTGGGAGGTGGAGGGTCCAGTCCCGATCAAGGCGTGCATCTCCGATCTGATAGTCGAAGGTGGGTGTGCCCGTATACTCCGCTCTGACGCCAAGGTGAGAGGCGGTGGTGTCGGCGAGTTTCTTACGCCCGCTCTTGGTCGGGATGAACGAAATTTGGTTCATGCCGCCACATCCTCACCGTCAAACCAAGACTCGACCAGTTGCAGATAGCCGTGCGGGTCGTGTTCGATTGCCCCGGCAACCAGCGGGAAGTTCCACTTTCGTGCAATGTCGAGGGCTTCCTCGACGTCCCAGATGTTGATGCCTGCTTCGAGCATCTCGCTGATCTCGATATGTAGATCACTCATGACCATCCTCCATCTCGCGCCCCCCTTGTCGGGGGTCGTTTGGTCATGTACATACAGCCATAGGTGTGGGCGCTTATCCAGTCCCTGCGCGAGCAAAATTTTTCAGTCTTTCAAGGACGTGGCGAGCCACGGGCAAAGCGATCGCGTTACCCCACAACTTGTACTGGGCACTATCACTAGTTGGATTCTTCAACCAAGTAGTGACTTGGCGTGCGGTTCGTGGTTTCACGCCGCGCGCCAAGTTCCAGATAGCCCAAATACCCGTCCAATACTCTATGTCCTCGCTTGTCGGATCCTCGATAGCAAGACCGTCACACCAATCGTCAGGAAAACCCTGCAACCGGGCGCACTCGACCGGCGTCAACCGCCTGGGGCGCAGCGACGAGCTGGCGACCATGGGCGGGTCGGTGTAATCCGTGGCCAGCAGCGCACCTGCTTGGTTCTTGGTGGCGCGGGTGAAATAGTCGGCTTTGGATGTGGCATAGACGGGCTCCAAGATGACCATGCCGCTCTGGTTGCAGGTCGGCTCTCCGCCTTTCAGGTCGAGGGTTTTCGACACTTCCGCTTCGTAGCCGTAGTGGCCGCCACCGCTGCGGGACTGGTGGATCGAATTCAGGCCAAACACCCTGCGTTCCTCTGGGGCGTCGAGGAGGACGGGGACGTTGGTGGGTGAGTTGCCCATCCGGGCAGTCAGCGTCTGCACCATCCCCGAGGAGTTAACGGTCAACCTCGAGTCCTGCGGATGATGATCCATCAATATCACCGAGCTGCTACGGCCTCCAAGGCTTGCTTCAGGGGTGTGGGCATGGTCTTGTTCTTGCGTGTCGCACGATTCAGAATGCCTTGGCAGGCTCGCGGGCTCAAATAGAATCTCGGGTGCGGATCGGCCTGCAAAATCTGCGACAAGGTAGATTCTTCTACGTCGTTGGGCCACACCGAAATATTGTGCGTCGAGTACTCGCCATGCCAGTGAGAATCCCTCACCCATGACACATCCCGCGTACGGCCATCCACCCTCAGGGACAGGCATATCAGGCGTGCTCGGGTCGACGATGCGCGTGAGCGTGGTAAGGACGGTGGCAAAATCGGCTCCTTTGTGCGAGGAGAACGCGCCAGGGACGTTCTCCCAGATCGCGTAGCGTGGAAACACTCCATGGGTTGCTTTCCTCATCTGGTCAATAATTCGTACAGCATGAAAGAACAGGCCCGAGCGTTCACCCGCCAGACCTGCTTGTTTGCCTGCAACGGATAGGTCTTGGCAGGGAGAACCAAACGTGATCACATCCACCGCATCAACATCAGCCCCGTTGACCGTGGTCACATCACCCACATGAGTGAGCTGCGGCAGGCGGCGGGTCGTAACAAGAATCGGGAATGGTTCGATTTCACTCGCCCACACAGGACGAATACCCGCCTGAATACCTGCGAGAGGGAAACCACCCGAGCCATCAAACAAGGAACCCAACGTCAACTCACTCACGGTTCACCCCCTCAACATCGCGCACCAAATCCAAATACGCATACTCTTTGCCGCCTCGCAGGCAAGTAATCCCGGCAGCGTCCCCGGTATGTTCGGCATAACGGCGCAGAATAACGCTCGCGTATTTCTCGTCAAGCTCCATCGCATAACAGATGCGGTCGGTGGCCTCGCACGCCATCAAGGTTGAGCCTGAGCCTGCGAAGGTGTCGAGTATGATCGCGTTCGCCTGCGTGGAGTTCCCGATCGGATACGCCAACAAATCAAGCGGCTTGGACGTGGGGTGGTTAGCGTTCCTGCGGGGCTTGGCGAAATTCCAAATCGTGGTCTGCTTCCGGTCGGCATACCAGCGATGCTTACCCGTTTTCACCCAGCCAAAGAGCACCGGCTCATGCTGCCATTGGTAGGGAGAACGTCCGAGGACGAGGGAATCTTTGACCCAGATGCAACACCCCGAAAGATAGAAGCCAGCCTCGGCGAAGGTGCGACGGAAGTTCAAGCCTTCGGTGTCGGCATGGAAGATATAGGCGCTTGCGCCCTTCTCACACACGCCTGCCATGTTGGTGAACGCTGCGAGGAGGAAGTCGTAGAAGTCTTCGTCGCTGAGTGCATCGTTAGCGATGGTCAGTCCCGATGCGGACTTGTACGCTACCCGGTAAGGCGGATCGGTCAGCACAAGATTGGCTTTCTTGCCATCCATCAGCGTGGTGACATCGTCGGCGTTTGTGGCGTCGCCGCACACCAGTCGGTGGCGGCCGACCGTCCAGATATCCCCGCGCTCCACGAACGCGGCTGCTTCGAGTGCGGCGGTGAGGTCGAACTCGTCATCCTCCACCTCACCCTCGTCAAGTGAGCCGATGAGCTGCGCGATCTCAGCGTCGTCAAAGCCAGTCAGTTCGGCATCGAAATCCGAAGCGTCAAGGTCGGCGATGAGGAGGGCGAGTTTGGACTCGTCCCATTCGCCACTGATCTTGTTCATCGCAACGTTCAGCGCCTTTTCACGCATTTCGTCAAGCTCGACGACGACGCAGTCCACGGTTTCTTGTCCCAAGTGTTTGAGAACGGACAGTCGCTGATGACCAGAGATGACGGTGTTGTCGTTCGCCGCGTTAACCACCACTAGCTCGACGTAGCCGAACTCGTCGATGGAGCGCTTGAGTTTTTCAAACTCAGCATCGCCAGGCTTGAGTTCCTTACGCGGGTTATATGCGGCAGGTTTTAGTTCAGCTATCGGTAGCTGCTTGATCAGCATGCTTCTTCACCGCCTCTCGTAGCGTGTCGACGTGAGCGAACGAGTTTTCCCAGTGCAGACCTGTGTGGCCGAAGTGTCCGTAGGTTGAGTAGCGGGTATAGCCGGGTGCTCGCAACCCCAGAGCGTCAATGATCGCTCTTGGGCGTAGCGGAAACACCTCGGCTGCGGCCTTAGCGAGGATCTGGTCGGAGTATTCACTGCTTCCGAGGGTGTCAACAGTGAAGGCGAGCGGGTCAGCCTTCCCAATCGCATAACTGATCGCCACTTGACACTCATGAGCCAGACGAGCGTCGACGATTGTTTTTGCGATCAGGCGCGCCATATATGCGCCCGAACGGTCAACCTTCGAGGCGTCCTTGCCCGAGAACGCGCCACCACCATGGAGCGCGAGTCCGCCGTAAGTGTCGACCATCAACTTGCGTCCAGTCAGACCCGTGTCTGCCTTTGGCCCGCCAACCGTGAACACGCCGGAGGGATTCACCAGAATCTCGGTGTCAGCGCTAATCGGCAGGTACGGTTTGCACGCGGGTGCGACGATCAGTGTTTTGACCTCCGCCGCCAACTCATATAGATCCTTGATTGTATCGTGTTGGATCGACACCACGACGGTTTCGACCGCTAAGGGTTGTCCGGCGGCGTCGTAGCGAACCGTCACCTGCGCCTTACCATCAGACTTAATGCCAATGATCGTGCCTTGCTTGCGGGCATTGTCGAGGCAGGCGCAAATCTCATGCGAGAGCACCAGCGGCAACGGCAAACGCTCCGGGGTTTCCGCCGTGGCGTAGCCGTAAACGGTTCCTTGGTCGCCTGCTCCTTGGAGGGCGAATTCGGTGTCATCCCCAAAGCGTGCCTCTAAGGACTTGGAGACTCCGGCGTTGATGTCTGGAGACTGTCTGCGAGTCCAGACGAAGACAAGGAACTTCCACGGCACATACCCCGCCTTCACCAGCGCGTAACGCACCGACTCACGAATACGCGGACGAACCTTCGAAGTGATCTCGCCAGTCACAATGATCCTGTGGCCAGATGCCATCACTTCTACTGCAACGCGGGCAACAGGATCCTCATAGAGGATATCGTCAAGGATCGTGTCGGCGATCAGGTCGCAGAGATTATCGGGATGGCCGATACACACGGCCTCAGCAGTCTTCGTAACAGACATACACACTCACTTTCAGATCAAAAGGGGCGAAACAAAACGCCCACCTGTCAAGCACAGGCAGGCGCACAAAAATCAAAGAGCTGTTAGGAGCGGGCTTTCAATAGCCGCTCCATCACGTCATCACCAGGAGCTGCGCCCGAGTAGTCGGTGGTGCAGGTGGCGCGCACGATCTCGTAAATCTCATACCACAACACGTTCGCCTGCTTACCGAACGACTGCGACATGGCAACGAACGGAGACGCGATAGCTGCGCCCGTTGTTGGGTGTTTTCCCAGCAGACCGAACTTGGAGATCGCCTGCTCGCACTGCACATAACGCGCGAACGCCTGTGCATACGCCTCAATCAACCTTGGTGCCACGAACTGGGAACAGCCACGAGCATCGAGCCACTGCCAGGTCTCCCGATACACCAGGTCAGCGCCGAGCGGCTTACCATCACGCTGAACCTCGGACAGGTAGTCGGAGGGTTCTGGCATTATTTCACCTGCGAGCAGTGCACCGTCCCCAATATCGCTGCCTTCGAAATCGAACGGCTCATTCAGCGGATCCTCAAGCCGTCTGGTCGGGCGGCCTGCGGTGAGCTTCTCATTCAACGGATCAGGTTTTGCTCCCGCACGGACGCGGCGTCCGCCTCGGTTCGTGCCGTCTTTGGCCATGGGTTTTCATCTGCTTTCCTGATTTGAGACAATTAGTGGCGTGCCGAGACCGAAGACGAAAACTAAACTATTGGATGCCGCCGAGGCGCAGTATGCGAAACTGGACAGCCTCATTGAGAGCATGAGTTCCGACGATCAGCATACGCATTTTGATCCCAGCATCACCCAAATCGGTAAAGAAGCCCACTGGGCGCGGGACAAAAACCTGCGTGACGTACTAGCCCACCTGCACGAGTGGCAGAGCATGCTGCTTGGCTTCGTCGACGCCAACCTCCACGGTCAACCTCGGCCTTTTCTTCCGTTTCCTCACACGTGGCGAACCACGCCAACGCTCAACCAAGAGATCTGGACTCAATATCAGGGCACTGAGCTTGAGGATATCCGCGAAAACCTCGCCGACAGCCACACCGCAGTAGTGGCTCTCATCGGCAAGTTCACCAACGAGGAGCTATTCACCAAGGCGTATTTCCCGTGGACGGGCACAACCTCGCTCGGTTCCTACTTCGTGTCAGCCACATCAAGCCACTACGAATGGGCAATCAAAAAGCTCCGCGCATTCACCAGAAAGCCGCCAGAATAACCCCATAACCAAGCCGCCCCCAGTATCTTCTTACCACGCTGTACACCACAGACAGATACTCGGGAGCCTCTGGTATAGGCGCTCCCGTGCGCCTTTTCGTGGCTGTCGGGTTCAACACACCAGACCTCGTGCCCGCATTCACGCGAGATCCGCCCCGATCAGCGCTATCCTTAGCAATGCAGGGAAACCCTTCTTGTAGAATGAAAACCTATTGGGGCATACAACTCCTGATGCCGTTGCCGTATCAAAATGTGTAGCGAAAAGTTGAAGGGACTGGTCATCAAAAAAATATCTGTGTTTCTTGTATCCGCTCTGGCATATTTTGTCGGCGC
>ERZ773051.401-NODE-401-length-32047-cov-13.326425_pt1 | contig 32047 bp, 25 predicted proteins | sample MGYA00580631_ERZ773051 | MGnify/ENA primary metagenome ERZ773051 (study PRJEB29015, sample SAMEA2738137) | human oral metagenome | biome: human oral; feature: human-associated habitat; material: saliva | place: China | collected 2204 ... | reverse complement strand
GAAAAATTGGTATCAAGTTCATTTGGAACAGGAGCGAGTATGAATTTTCCATCAGTGACTCCGCCGTTTTCTATCAATCCTCGATGGGTGAAGAAGATAACTTATCGGACAAAATAAGGAACGATATCAGGAGGATAGTAATGTTTAAACTAGTTATAATGGCTTTATTATTGATCTTAGCTTATGGAATAGGGCTTGTCATGCTGGAGCTGAAGAATGCTCCTCTGATGGATGATGAAATACCATCAAGTCCAAATAATGAAGGAGACAAGTAGATGTGAGGAAACATACACAAAATCGTATCAGAGAATTACGAAAAAAAGCCAGGTTGTCACAACAAACCTTAGCTGATCAGATAGGTGTGTTTCGTAACACCATATCTAACTGGGAGACAGGATATAGTCAGATAAGTCTAGAAAATGCCAAAAATGTAGCAGAATATTTCGGGGTAACCATTGACTACCTGTTAGGATCAGAATCGGACCAAACTTAGTCTAGTTAGATCTATATTATTGACCGAGAAGTCACTAAACTATTAGAACATTGAAAACTAAATACAAGGCTTGCCCTGATACAGCGTGGCTATGGATAAAAAAGAAACGGGGGCGAGCAGCAAACTAGAAAATGATATCTAGTCCAGCCACTGAACGAAAAAGCATGATAAAGATCATAAGCTGAAGGAGTAAGGGTTCCTAGACTATAAACCCAGCGCATGAAATACCGATGTAAAAATACGTTTTTACACAGCACGGCGTAATTTTCGCCTTTCAACTTCAAGGAGAAATCTATGACAGATGAAATAACCGTCCGCCTAAAGGACTTAAAAATTTTAGGAAAACAAGGAGGTGCGACAGCTCGCTTAGAGGACGGAACAGACCTTATCCTGAAGCCAGACTATGCAGTCAAACAAGCTAGAGGATACGTAGACGGTGTTCTAAGGGATGTCGAATTTCATTTGCCTTATAAAAAGGTTTATGATCAAATTCGCACTATCAAAAAAGGAAGACACTTAGTGGCTAGGAAAGTCAGAAGTCCATCGGGAGTGGAACTTCGCTTAACAGGAAGAGGCTATCACCCTCCAAATATTAAAAATTAGAAAAGGAAAACCTCACATGAAAAAGAAACAACTTTTGGCTACTCTAGCCCTTTCAACTTTTGCTCTTATGCAAGCGGGATATGTATCAGCGGATGAAGTAAATCCAGTTGATCCGTCAACTCCAGCAACAGAAATTGTTTCACCGACTGCGCCGATTGCGTCAACTACACCGACTACAAAGCCGACGGATGTGGAATCTCCTGAAACTCAACCAACAGAGCCTTCAGCTCCTCCAGTTGATCCAACGGCTCCAAGTGCTCCGCAAGATAAGGACAATACTAGCAGCTCCAATGACAATCCAACTACACCAGATCAACCAGCTGCCCCATCAGATAAAGCACAGGACACTGACAACGCTGCAAGTCCTGATAATGTGCCAGAAGAAAAGCCAAAAACCACTGATCAAGCAAATCAACAAGGAAAATTACAAATCGGAACCACCTCAACTTCAACAGGGCAAGTCGTTCATGATGTGACAAAAGCGCCTATTCAGACGAATACGGGAGCCTCGATCGTGAGTACACAAAATGGTAACCTTGTTCTAGAAGATGGCTCTGTGGTTGCTCCTGAAGCTATTGGAGCTGTATCAAATGAAGATAAGACAATTACTGTCACAAAGGCAGATGGAACAAAAGCTACCTTGCCTTATACGGGTGAAATTGAAAGTTCTCTAAAAGCTATAGGTGTTGGTTTGCTTACAGTAGTTGGTTGGCTATACAAGAAAAGATATTTGTAAGATAAGGAAGGTGTGATCGAACTATAACAACAGCCTGATCAATAATTACAGACTACAGTTCAAATTATTTAGAGATTCCAAACTGCTTGTCAGTTAGAAAAGATAGCTTATTAGTAGATGAAGTGTTGCTACTAAAACTTTTTTTAAAATTTATTTCTTATTTAATTCTTATTTAATTTTTAACATTTTCATCGTTATAAGAAATCAATTTTAACTGGCAGGTGGTTTGGAGTTTCTAAATAAAATAGTGGATATATTTTTTGGAAAGGTATCAGGAATGTTTGTATTTTTTGTAAAAACACGATCTCGTTCCCCTTCCTGAATGAGATTGCGAAAATAAATATTTATATTAAAAAGGAGAATAATAAATGGTAAAGTCAATGGAAACAAAGGCTTATGGATCTATTCGTAATACGAAATCTTATGGAGCTTGCGGTGTTATTTTAGGAATGGCAGTGCTTGGTATGGCTTTTAGTTCATCTTCTGTTCAAGCAGATCAACTTGCTGTTGGTGATCAACCGACTGTGGTTGAAACAAAATCTGTGACGGAAAAAGCTACGACTCAAGATGGTGAAGAAGGGGCTGTTCAAGAGCCTGCTTTGAAAATTTTGGATTCTAAGGATTCTAAGAAAGATCTTCCAGAAAACAAAACTGTAGAAGATCAGAAGAAACCTGATTTGAAGAAGGAAGCAGGTTCTGAGAAAGCAGATCAAAAAGATGCTTCTGAAAAAACCGCAGAAAAAGAAGTGGCTGCCCAAAAAGTAGACAACGCAACTAAAAAGACGCTCAAAGAAGCTGTCGTAGAAGCTGAAAAAGCTGGTGTAACTGTTACTTATGGAGAAAAAGTAACTCACGATGATGAAGCTAAAGCGGCTCAAGATACGGAAGAACAAGTCAAACAGTTGGAAAAATTGACAAATGAAGTGCTTGAGACGAAGGCTTCTATCGAGAAATTGATTACAGAAGCTAAAAAAGCAGGTGTTGTATTTGATGGTGTTGATTCAATCACTGTTTCAAAAGGTGAAGATCTAAAAACTAGAACAAAGGAAGTAGAAGAATATTTGAATGCTTTGATTCAAAAGCAAAAAGAAATCTCTTCTAAATTGGATGGTCTAGTGAATGAGTATAATTCTAAGGGTCTTTCTGTAAAAGTTGTTGGAACAAAAATTGTGGAGTTTCAAGATGCAGATGCTGAACTTCAACGAGTGAAAGCAAAATTGGAAGCTGCGAAATTGGAAAGAGACAAGGTTGCGGTGCACAATGCTTTAGTTTCTGAAAGAAACAAGAGTGCGAAAGCTGTTTTAGCCAAGGGTTCTACAGCTCAGAAAATTGGAAATGTTTATACTCAGTCAGTTACAGCGAAAGCGACTGTCGCAGGTCAGAAAGGGATCTTTACCCTTACAAGTGATTCTTCAGCCCAGTTGCTATCTGTTGAGTTGGTATCTCCTGAAGGAAAAGCGCAAAAGCTTGATATTTCAAACAATGGAGTGACGAAAGCTTTCGTTGCTGAAAAAGCAGGTGACTATAAGGTCGTATATACCTTTGGTGCGAAAGAAAACAAAGCTGGTTCTGTTAAGTCAATCTTGAAGTTTGAAGGTAAGGAAGCAGTAGTTAAAACCGCTTCAGATAAAATTGAATTTGAAGCAAAATCTAAGGTTGAAACGACTACCAATACGACCAAGAGTCGTAAGCCGATGACCTTTGTTGAAATCATCGATTTTTCTGGTTCGCTTTCTTCAACTGAAATGAAGATGAAGGGTTATACTGGTTCGGTCGACATTCGCCGTGAGCAGCTGAAAAATATCAAGACGATCATTGATACGAAGTTGACGGATGAAGATGATGTTTACCTTGGATTCTATACAGGGAATTATGCGAAAACGTATGGTATTCAAGGTGGATCAAGTGCATCGGGTGCTATTACTCGTAAGTTGAAAAAAGCTGAAGCATCTAAGTTGATTGGGGATTTATTGTCACCTACTATTTTTGGAACAAAAAATCCTGCTTATCAACCAGAATCTTTGAAGAATACAGAGCCAGAATTCTTGTCTCCTTTGGATGATGCTAATGGTGAAAATCTTGTGTCTGCTTTGCAGAATAAGTTCAGTTCTCTTTTCTATCAGGCTAAGGCTAATGATGATTTAGGCTTTGAAGAAATTATTGACCGTGATCGTGATAAGTCGAAGACTCTATCTGTTTTGCAGTTTACTGACTTCTGGTATAACAACGAAGAGATGGACAAGACTTTTGCGGAGTGGGCGAAGAAAAATGCCAAGACTTTCATGACTGTTATTGATCGTGAGTTTGTTCCAGCGGATCAAAATGTAGGAACTGGTTTTAAACCAGATAACAGTGAAAAACAAATGAAGGCACTTGGTCACCCGAATATCTATGTTCGTAGTGAAATCAATGCTAAGACTGAAGCAGATATTATCAAGCAATTTGAAAGTACAGCTGTTGAAAAAGTTGAAAGCAAGACAACGGTCACCAAGCAAAAAGGTGTTGTTGAAGTCGTCGCAAGCAAAGGCTTGAAATTGACTTCAGTCAAAATGATTGCGCCAAATGGAACTTCAGTTGATTTACCTATTCAAGATGGGAAAGCGACTTTCTCAGGTGATTTGTCAGATGGCAAATACACGGTAGCTTATAGCTATACAGGTGAAGGAACAGTAAGCGCAAAAGCCTTGGCAGATGGAAAGACTGTTGCTGAAAAAGTAAGTAGCTTGAAATCGGATAGTGCTGTAGCTGGAGTAACTTCATCTAAAACGGATCAGTTAGAAGCTGTTCCTTTAGAAAAACAACGTGTATTTGATAATACTGTTGAAATTTCTAGTCTTGTGATTAAGGTAAAAGAGCCTAAACTAGAAAAGGTAGAGACTGAAGTACATGAGGTTGCTGTTAAGGCTAAGACGAAGGTCTTACCTAAAACAAGTGCTTTACCAAATACTGGTTCAAAATCATCAGGATTGTCTATGTTGTTAGTAGCTGGCTTAGCTGTAGCTGGTTTGTTTGGATTTAAGAAGAAAGAAGAGGAAAATTAAAAATGAAAGAACAAAATACAAATAATGTGAAGGGTCATGGATTCTTCCGAAAATCAAAAGCGTATGGATTGGTTTCAGGTCTTGCTCTTGGGGCAGCGCTTGTTATGGGTGCTGGTGCTGTAAGTGCAGATGAAGTTCCTACTGGTGATGGCTCTGCTCCTTCAGCTCAGGTTGCTGGTGAAAATCAAGATCAATCTGTTGTGGTTGATAAAGGTTTGACTGAAGCAGTTGAAAAAGCAAAAGAAGCTGGGTTGACTGTTGAAAAAGAGCCAACTAAAGATTTAGGTAAGGCTACAACTGATGAACAGGCAAAGGAACTTGAAAAAACCGCAGAAAAAGAAGTGGCTGCCCAAAAAGCAGAAATTGAAAAGAAAACAGTAGATTACAAAGCTGCCTTGAAAGACAGTGAGGACAAAAAGAAAGAATTGATTGACAATCTTTCAATGAATCCTGGTTTATATAATCAAGCTGGAGATCAGTTACGAGCGCTTGCGGATAAGGATTTTGATGCAGGAAAAGCTTCTTTTGGTGAATTTAAGTCTAGCAATGGGACTGTTCGCTATTTGGATGCTAAAGATCGAGTGAATCCGTCGAAAATTGATCCAGGTGTAGAATTGTTGAATTCTAATGTTCGCAGCACTCCAAAAGAAATTACAACGCATTATGACGGACGTAACGTGCTTGGAAGTAAATCTTTTGTTTCGGATAAACAAAATGTGAAGGTTGTCCCTGTGCTAGTGAGTGATGGTGAAACGATTACTTACAAAGTAAATTACACTTCAGATTCTTTACTTGGTCAGTTGGGTGTAGCTTATGTAGAAAAGTCTTATACTTTGAAAGGTTCTCCAGTTGGCTCTGGTAAAGTAGCTTTATTGGCAGACCGCTACGGAACAATCATTCACAATTATCTTTATGGTGGTTCAGGTAAAGCAAATGATGTTACAAAAGCTGGTCAATGGAGTTATGAAACTTCATGGACGTATTATGACAAAGCAGGAAAACGGATTGATTCTAAGGAATTGGCTGCTGCTTTTGTCAATAAATACTGGTATCCAAATGTTGGTTTGAAAGCGAGTGACATTAAGCTAGAACCTACGACTGAAATCAAACCACAGACTACCTTGAATGGTGATGCTAATTCTGTTACAAAGGATATTTCTGATACTTTTGTGAATGGTGGCGAAAGCTTCTTCAAGGAAACAAGAGTCTATGAACAGTTGGCTTATGGTGATAAAAACATTGATCCAATTGTTCATAGAATGTTTATGAGTGGTCATGAAGTTGAGCCTGTTGTTAAAACAATCATCTCAACTCCAGAAAAACCAAGTTTCAAATACCATCTTGTATCTTATAAGAAGGTGGCTAAGAAACCAGATGCTCCTCAAACTCCAGTAGAAAAATTCGGTTCAGTAACAGTAGAACACGTTACGGATAAGGGCGAAGTCTTGAAAGCTACTGAAGATGTGGTGAAGAAGGGTAAAGTAGGCTCTGATTATACTACTGAAGCTGGTAAGTTTGACAAGGTTGAAACAGTCAAAGAAAATGGCAAAGTCATTGAACGTACAACCACCTACAAACTTGTGGCAGTTCCAAGCAATGCTAAAGGTAAGGTTGTAGAAGGGAATACGCATGTCAAGTATGTCTACACTAAGACAGTTACTGATAAAGACGTCACCCCTAAACCAGTAGAACCACCTAAACCAACTGAACCAGCTAAACCAGCTGAGCCAGCTAAACCAGCTGAGCCGGTTAAGCCAGTTGAATCGCCTAAACCAGCCGAGCCAGTTAAACCAACTGAGCCAGCTAAACAAGAACCATCTGGACAATTAAAAGAACTTCCAAACACTGGAACAGCAGCAAGTATGCTTCCAACTTGGGGAATGATTTTGGGATTGATGAGTCTTGCAGGAGCTGGGCTTCGTAAGCATAAAAAATAGAACATCTAGAAATTCCCCCTCATCTATGGTATAATGAAGCCATAAAAAAGAGGGGGAAGAGAGATGAGAAAGGACACGAAAATGGATGCACATGTGACTAGAAGTGGATATAGATACTACACTCCAACTCAAAAAAAATCAGAAGTCACTAAGCCTGAAGAAGAGAAGAAGTGGGAAAAAGGCCTCCGTTGGCTAGGAAAAGCCATCTGGTCAGGAGTAAAGAATCTACCGAGTGTGATTGCGAGAGCAGCCGTTTTGATGGTTGCGACTCCACTCATGTTTCTCCTCTTTATCTTTAATCTGATTAAGAGCTTGATTGCGACAGCAATTGGTTGGTTTGTGTTTAAGGTTGTAGTATCATTTTTGGTTGTATGCTATTGGGCATTTCTGACAAAAGAAGGTACTATTCCATCCGAAATAGAAACCTGGTATACTAACTGGGTATTGCCAGAAGGTGTCCCAATCTATCACTGGTGGGAAACGACCATTATCGTTGTCTTAGCTGTAATTACAGCCCTCTCTCTAACCTTTCGTCCAGAGGATGAAAAATAGTATTAAATAAATAAAGTAGGTACTAGGAATCTTTCTTAGTACCTTTTTTTATAAAAAGAAAGTGAGAAAAAAGAATGGATGCAGTTGTAGATTTTATTAACAAAATTGGGAATATCGGTGGGATCATCGGTATTGGTTGGGCTGCTTGGGGTGCCTGGGACTTAGCAGTAGGAATCAAACGTGAATTGGATGACAAGAAGGATAAAGGGATTCAAAGTTTGATTTTAGGTGCTCTTCTTGGTGCCGTCCTAAAAGCCCTCTTTACAGCTTTAGCAACAGGTCTTCAATCTCTTGGTTAGGATGAAGAAGAAAGAGGAGGTGGTTTTATGAACCAATCCACACTTGATCAACTAACCATGAGTCTGAAAGACTATAATGCGACTGCTTATGAACTGATGGAGACTGTTTCGGGTTCAATGGAGAAGGTAGCGCTTTTGCTTCTTCTCCTTTTTATGGGGATCAACCTCATGAATTGGCACCAACAACTTAAAAGCAATGGTGGGGAGCTGTCTTTTCAGCTTTGGATTGAAGAAATCCTCAAGTATGCTATTGCACTCTTTTTTATCCTCTATGTAGATGCGATTTTCGATGCCTTGTCATGGTTGTTCAATGTTATCATTAAGTTAGTAGCTAAGAATGCTACAGATCCTTTCAGTTCTGAGGCACCAGATTTTAAAGGATTAGGTGCGATTGAAAAATGGTTCTTTAAGATTATTTATGGGGTTGTTGATTTTGTCGGTCAGATATCGACTAAGTTGTTGATCTTGTTGCGCTCTTTTACGCTTTACACGTATAAGGGAATCGCTAAAATTATTGTCGCCTGTTACATGGTAGATAGCTTACGTCCAATCTGCTTCGGATTCTTTAAGCTCTATATTGCGGCTATTCTTCAGGGATTGATTTTAGTGGTTGTGATCATGCTTTATCCAGCTATTGTCACGAATGATCTCTTGACAGTTGATAAGGCTGGAGCTTTTATAACTGCACTCGTAGCCATTGCAAAAGGAATCATTTACATTATTATGCTCTTTGGTAGCCAACGCATGGCTAAGAATATCCTGCAGGTGAACTAGGAGGAACAATGTTTAAAAAGCACTCACAGAAAAATCAGCAAGTGCTAGGAAATATTTGGAGAGTTATTTTAAAAACAGTAGTCTGGGGGCTACTGTTTTTACTTAGGGCTCTCTTTTTCTATTACTTGTGCCGTAGAGCTCTACAGCCACATTGGCTGGCTATCGTAAGTGGTATTATTTTGGCATGTGGGAGCGAATTTATTTTCTTTAGAAAAGACGTTTGAACATATGAAGGAATAATACTTCTTTACTTAATTCCCAGAATCTTTCCGATGTTGTGGAATTTAGCAAAGGATAGGATTTTTCGTATTCACAATTTTTTAAAACTTTTAATACCAGCCTTTTATGAAAAGAAAATAATTGTAAGATGAAATAGTACGAAAGAACGAGACCGACAATTATGCTGACAGTTACACCAAAAAGTTCGAGAATGTTCTCAAATTTTATATTCATTGATTTTAACTCTTCAATAAGTAACTGCTCAGAAACAGCTTTATCTGCTATTTTTAATCCAATGTTAGCAAAGATAGTGGCAACAAGAACTAAAACTGTAGATAGGATTCCGCAACTCCATTTTGTAAATTCTACAGATTTTTGAAGAGCTTCCTCAATTTCTTTGATAAGTAAGTCTCTATCAGATTTTTGAAAGCCATGTGTTAGGATTGGAGTTAGTAAGTAAACACGATGCCTTACATAGATTGTTATCGCTCGTGCGATGAAGAATATAAGGAGTTGATCAAAAAAATAGCGACCTGGATCTGAAGGATGATTTTTGACAATTTTAAAGAGGTCAAACAATGAGAATACTATCCAAGCATAGAGTAGCTGTTGAATAGTCTGTAGGTAAAACACTTGGATAGCAGATAACTGAGATTGAATTCGTTTGAGGACTTGATAGTAAAAATGGCTCATTAACTTTCCCTTCATAGTTTTTATTTTATTATACCATATAAAGAAAGGAACAGAATGACACGTTTAGGCAGTGAATTTTTAAAAGCTTTAGATAGCTACGAAAGGCCAGTTATAGGGTATATGACACTGAGACAGTTAGTGCTACTATTTGGGATAGCATTGACAGTAGTTGTCACTACTATTCTCTATTGGCTGAAGGCACCTGATATAATCCTTTATGGCGTTGATATTTTATTATTAGCGCCTTTTGTTATTTTCGGGTGTTATATTGATGAAAAAATTAAAGATGAGATCCGTTTCCTTTTGACTAAGCAGGAACGCTCTTATCAGACAGATTATGACAGAAAGGAATATACAAGAAATGAATTTATTCGGCCAAAAGAAAACCCCGAAACTCTCTAAGGAAGAACGGGAACGGGCCAAACGTCTAAGACGTACCATGACGGCATCTACACAGAATAGTCTTAATTATCAATGGTTGATGCCTGATGGGCTCATGAAAATTACAAATGATCAATTTTCAAAGACCTATCGCCTAGGTGATACAAGCTATATTACTGCAACAGATGATGAGCGAATTGATATCATTGAAACAAGCGCTGATATTTTTAATTCGCTGGATATTGACAATGATATGCAGTTATTGATCCTGAATCGTAGGGTAGAAAGCAATAGCTTATCTTCTATCCGCTATGATTTAGTTGGAGATGGATATGACGATTATCGTAAAGAATACAATGCGATGATCAATGATCGTTTTTCTCAGGAACAAAATACCTTCAAGGTAGAAAAATATCTGACGATTACAACCCAAACAGACCAGGATCATCAAGCTAGAAGAATCCTCGATGATACAGCCAGCGTTATTGAAAGTCAGTACAGTGGCTTAGGGATCTCCTTTAAGGAGTTAGAGGGATTAGATCGTCTTCTTATCTTCCGAAAACTCTTGAGACGAGAAGGTTTTATTGATTTTAACTATGAAGACATCGCTATTTCTGGATTATCAACCAGGGACTTTGTAGCTCCAAACTATCTGAAGTTTGAAAAAGATCATATGAAAATTGATGATTGTTTCGCAAGGGTGATGTATGTTAGACAATATCCTACCTTCTTGAATGACAAACTGATTAAGAATATCCTAGATACAGGAATTGAACTGGCTATCAGTCTGCATGCGAAGCCATATGATACTGCAGATGCCCTGAAGAAAATCAAGACAGTTAAGTCAAGTGTACGTAGGGAAATGATCAAAAGTCAGAAGGCTGCCGCAAAAGAAGGTTATGGAAGTGACCTGGCCGTTGGTGGAAAGGCTGTGGAGACATCTCGTGAAACAGAGAAATGGACTGAAGAACTCCAGGACAATGACCAAAAAATGTTTTCAGGAGTGATGACGATTTTCTTCATGGCTGACACTCTGGAAGAGTTGAATATCTACACAGAGCAGGTTCAACGATCTGTCCGTAAGAATACGGTAGAACTGGATAAGTGTTACTTGTACCAGGAAGAATCTTTGAATACGATTCTACCGATTGGGATTCCATTTATCAACGTAAAACGCCGTTTTATGAGAGATATGACTACCAGTAACTTAGCCACACAAGTCCCATTTACCAACGTAGATCTTCGATCTAACAGTCCACGTGCAATTTATTATGGCCAGAATCAGCTATCTAAGAACGCTATCACAGTTGACCGTAAAAAAGACTTGAATACAGGTTCAGGTTGTATCTTTGGGACTTCAGGTTCAGGAAAGTCTGTTCTTGCTAAAGGTGGAGAGATTATTCCTACCAAACTACGTTACCCTGAAGATAATACTATTATTGTCGATCCCGAAGATGAATACACTGGTATTGGCCGAGAATTGGGTGCAGAAATTATCACAATCGCTCCTGGATCACAACATCACTTTAACTTATTAGATCTTCCTGATAAGGATAAACTGCAGGCAGAAGATAGTGACCCGATTGGCCAAAAATCAAACCTCTTATCAACCTTGTTTGAGAACATATTCTCTGAAGTATCAGACGAAGAATTTGCGATGATTGACCGTGTAACGAGAAAAACCTATGAGGAATTTGAAAAACCAACATTTAAGGATTGGCAAGCTGTTTTAGAACGTCAACCTGAAGATGTGGCCAAGGAGCTGGCGCTGAAGGCAGAACCTTATACGGTTGGATCAAATGATATCTTTGCACATCCTACAAACGTCAATATGAATAGTCGCTTTATTATCTTCAATCTCAAGCAGTTGAGTGGTAAGTTGAAGCCGTTTGCTCTCCTGGTGATCCAGGACTTCATCTGGAACCAGGTAGTCAATAACCAAGGTAGATCCATTACATGGTTGTACTTTGATGAGTTGCAGCTATACTTCAAAAATAAACTGCAAGCAACCTTCTTTACAGAACTATACTCACGTATTCGTAAGTACGGGGCTATTCCAACAGGGATTACCCAGAACCCAGAGACTGTTTTATCTACAGAGGAAGGTAGAAAGCTAGTCGCAAACTGTGAATTTTTAGCCCTCCTGAAGCTGAAGCGGACAGACCTAGAAGCCTTGGAGCAGGTAATCCCTCTTACACCTTCACTGGAGCGATTTGTTTTGCGACCAAAAGCAAAAGGGACTGGTTTGATCGTGGCTGGAGATACGATTGTTCCATTTGAAAATCCTATCCCTAAAGATACCAAACTGTATCAATTGATTGCAACAGATAGTTAAAAAATAGAAAGAGAGGTGATTTCTTTTGTTTGAAAGTGATCCCAATCAATTAAAACAGGAGCGTAAGCGGAGAATCAAAGAAAGACCCTCCCAGAATGCAGGAAAAAATCCTAAAGAAGCACGTTTAGACTCAAAAGTTGCATTTAAAGAAGCTAAGAAGAATTATCGCTTAGCGAACAAAAATTATAAACTACACAAAGGACCTCAAGCAACGGCTAGAGGTCTTTTCTTTAAGCAACAACGTGATCGCGCAAAGTTGGAAAAACAAATTGTAACAACGCTCTATAAACGAGCTAAAAAGGCTGATGACAGTTATATCCCTAACCGCCTAAAGAAACGTGGGAAACAAAGTGCTCGAATGAAAGCGAGACACGACGTTGAGAAGACAGTTAGAGATAATGAGATTCTTGGAGACTGGGTTCAGGCGAGGCAAAACATTCGTCAATTTAAGTACCAGGTAAACGCCTCTAAAAGAGCGTTAAATGCTGTAGGAAAATTATCCAAGTATTCACTCAATCACAGCTATGGACAGCTCAATAGAAGCTATAATTTCATCAGAGGGCGAGGATATACTCGAACACCTAGAGAGTTCTCCTGGGAAGGAAAACTCAGCAAAAAGATGAAACAGGCTAGAAAACGTCTAGCTCGTTCAAAATTTGGGAAGGTATCAAGAGGGACAGGAAAGGTTTTGAAGGTTGCGACAAAGCCCCTGCGTTCCATCTTATCCAATCCATTGGCAGTCAAGTCCTATTTCTTGATGTTCCTCATCTTTGCTGTTCTAGGGGTATTTATGGCCATGTTTGGAGGAAGTGGTCCTGTCCAACAAAATGAATTTGATTTGAACAAGTCATGGCTTCAAATCAGTAAACGAGATCGAGAGAAGTCAAATGATAAGGTAGACTATTGGACTAACATCGATGACATGATCTTTTTCATGAACTTTCGCTACGGCAGTGAGTGGAAACCAGAAAGTAACTGGAATGAGGGGACTGGTGGTGAATGGGCTGGGACATTAGGTTTCAATCACTATTCGGATGCCTTGAATGACCTTTGGAATCATTTGAATGATGACCCTCACAACTTGAAAAAGATGGCTGACTTATATGGCCCCTCGTCAGATCTCAAGTGGACTAAGTTGAGTGATAGCGAGTTAGAAGAGTATAAAGAGCTAGAGGAGTTGACTAAAGAGGTTGGTCGATACCCCTCTTATCAAGAACTAGCTAATCCCTTTTACCAGGAGGATGACCCTTCTTATCAAGCCCCTTTAGTTATCCTGAAGCGGTTTGGTTATACCTCTAAGAGTGAAATCTATGAGAAAACACAGCTAAAAGCTTCAACAGGACAAGCTCTAAGAGCTCCTATTGACGGTCAAGTCAGTGTGACAGATGATACTACTGTATCAATCAAAACAGATAAAGCTATCTTTACTTATGAAGAGGTAGGAAATATCCGTGTTTCTGATGGTGATCAGGTCAAAGCTGGAGACGAGGTTGGGAAGGTAACGGCAAATGGTTACCAGGTCATTCAGTATCAAAAATTGGAGGAAAAAGAGACAAAGGATAAGAAAGAAAAGTGGACATCAGTCAATCCAGGCTTTTACTTTCAATCTGTCACGTACAATCAGACAACCTCAGTCATTACTACACTTGACGGTGATTTGGGGCAAAAATCACGAGCGATAAAAGACTACTTGAAGCAAAAGGTACCAGGGCTGACAGATAATGGTTTGGCAGCCATGCTTGGAAACTTTGCAACAGAAAGTAATATCAATCCTAAACGTGCTGAAGGGGACTATCTTAGCCTACCAGTAGGGGCTGATTCTTCTTCCTGGGACGATGAATCCTGGTTAGCTATAGGAGGACCTGCTATCTATGATGGTGGGTATCCAAATATTCTTCATCGAGGTTTAGGATTAGGTCAGTGGACAGATACAGCAGATGGTTCTACTAGGCATACTCTATTATTGAATTATGCAAAATCAAAAGATAAAAAGTGGTACGATTTAGAACTGCAGTTAGATTTTATGTTAGAGGGAGATACTCCTTACTATATCACTGAATTGACATCGATTCTAACCAGCACAGAAGACGTGGAGACACTTACAGAGCGTTTCCTGGTTAACTGGGAAGGGAACTCTGGAGACAAGGTCCTAGAGCGCCAAAATAACGCTAAGCAGATCCACGCTTTTCTCACTCAACAAGTTCGAGGAGGTGGAGCGTTAGCGTCTTCCTGGAATTTCCCTGAAGAGTATAAGTCAAAAGTGGAACACCCTCCAACACAGGCTTCTATGACTACACAACAAGGAAGCGGCTATCCAGTTGGTCAATGTACTTGGTATGCGTATAACCGTTTAGTCGAACTAGGAACGATTACGGATTTATCAGGAGCTTATGGTTACCTTGGTAATGGTCAGGATTGGGTGGCAAGCCTAGTCGCAAAAGGATGGCGCTATAGTACGTCACCAACAAAAGGAGCTGTTGTATCAGTAGTAGGTGGATTTGGTGGGACACCAGATGAATACGGCCATGTTGCGATTGTGGAAGCTGTGAATCCAGACGGTTCATTCCTCGTTTCAGAATGTAATATCCAAGGAGTACAGGATAAGGTCCATTTTCGTGTCCTCTATCCAGCTTACTACTATACATTTGCGACACCGAATTAAAAAAGAAAGAAGGTAAATCATGAAAATGATAGATATGGAGAAATTGAAACTCCTTAAAATAGGAGGAATCCTTATAGGAGTTGTGTTAGTTCTAGGATTCGTATTCTGGATTGGTGCAGCAACCTCAGCGCATAATAAAGCTAAAAGGGAAGCTGAAACCACGCAACAAGAAACCAAAGCAGAGGGAAGCGAACTAACGCAAGAATATGTAAAGGAATTTTTGACGGCTTACTTCAATAAGCAGGATCTTGGAGAAAATAGAAATCGCTATTTGCCCTATATGACAGAAGCGGCTTATAATCAGGAAGTGAATTCTGAAGAAGAACCATCGGTACAAACCTATAAGGGCTATGTAGTGGATACGCAACTGAAGTCTTCTAACATCTACATCGATCAAGAAAATAATGTTGCCTTAGCTCAAGTGAGATACACTCAGACACAGTTACAGAAGAAGTATGATTATACAAACGCCCAAACAAACGTAGGATCTTCAAGAACCATACGGATTCGCTTCAGCAAGCAAGATGGGAAATACCTGGTAAATCATATTGACCCCATTTTGATTGTGGACAGCTTGAACGCCAGCGAAAAGGCGAGTATTCCATCATTAAACAAACCAAGCACTAACCAAACACAAAGTACAGAAGGGAAAAAGGAACAATGACAAAATTAGAAACTTTGGAAAAACAAAAACAGAAAGCGGAAGACCGCTTAGCTGACTATATGACCAAGGCCAAGAAGGAAGAAGAGAGACTGCAGCAGCTAAAAACTCAAATCATTCTGGCCAAACATGAGGAACGGTCAAACTACTTGGCCAAACATAATTTAACCTGGGCTGATATTGAAACAGCTCTTGCTGAAGGAAAATTGAAAGGAGCTGAAAAACATGTACCGTCTAACGAATCTGACACAAAACACGACCACAACGTATAAAAATCGGGATCTTGTGTATCAAGCCCTGGAGCGAGAAAATGCCAAGGTTAAATACGAGAAGGCAGAGGCCGTTTTATTGGTAGAGGAACTGGACAAAAAGAATGTAGTCATCTATCAAGAAGACATCTATTTGCCGTTTGAGGGGATTGCAGACAGTCTCTTCCTGAAGCCTGGTACGGTGAATAACCAGGAGACTTCTGCAAAAGAAGCAAAAACTTCTCTCTTTAAGCGCCAGGCTAAAACAAAACGTGGAGCACAGATTCCTGAAGAAAAAGCAGAAGTCCCTTCCTTGAAACATGAAACTCCCAAACCTCCAACCTCTTCCAAACGCTCTTTTTGGGTGTATTTAGGAAGAGTTCTGGTGTTATTTGGTCTAGTAGGAAGTCTGACACTTGCTGGCTTATCAATTACGCTAGTTTACCATCAAGAAAAGCAACTATCGGTCGTATCCAAGGAACTTTCTGATTTAAAAACCATTCAGTCAAAAACAGGGGAATTAGATGCTTTTTCACGTTACTTTTTACCAGCCTATTACTCTGATAAAGGGAAGATGGATGATTTTGTAGATCCTCAGTTAGTGCTAGACAGACAACCAGGTCAACTGCAGTCAGTGATTTTGTAGTCTAGCTTGATGGTCGATGAAGCAACCTATCAACTGACCTATGTAGTGGCCGTGAAAGACGGGGAAAACCGAAGTCAGAAACGCTTGGTAGTTACTGTAAAGGAAGATCCTGCAGCACGTTATGGTTTCCAGGTTATTGCGAAGCCAGAACTATCCAATTATCCAAAATAAAGGAGGGCTTACATGGATCAAGAAAAAGTCAGTCATTCCCTGGCGTTAAAAGGAAAAGTAACCCTAGAGATGACAATACAAGCCCTATATGCCCTCGCAAAAGCCCACTATGACAAGAATCAACATAAGGTAGCGAATCGAACCTTTGAAGGGGAGACGCTATTCAATGACTTTATGGCCACCAAGTCTGAAAAAGACGTTGAGAAATTATTAAACAGTGAAGTCCACTTGGCCAAGCTAAAGCATTACTTGGAAGAGTATAAGGTGGGTTTTACTTATCATCAAAAAGATGGTACAACCTATCTCTTCTTTGAAACAAAAAATCGTCCCATGGTAGAAAAGGCTCTCAAAGAGATGTTAGCAGACATCACGAAAAGCCCAGAAAAATTAGAGGACTTTGCAAAAAAGGTACTGAAGAAACCACATGAAATGACTCCTGAAGACAAAATAGCCTACTACAAGAGTCATACGATGTATAAGGGAACCATCCCCGTAGTGACGAAGGATATTGGAAAGGAGAAAGCACGATGATTAGAAAGCCTATATGGTCCTACCTGGTGGTGGGGCTATTTTCATTTGTTATTTTCCAGTCCTTTTACCATTACTACCAACTTTCGACTGCAGCAGTACCTTTCATGGGAATGTTGCGACTTCGTTGGTTGCTAGAACACTGGGAACGCTTCTCTTTTGGTCTCTTCTTTGACTCAGGAGCCTTATATGCAGGGTTGATTGGATTTGGTCTCCCAATGCTTGTCTATGCTTCTATGGATAAGAATTTATATCGTCAGGGAGAAGAACAAGGTAGTGCTCGTTTTGCGACTTTGAAGGAAATGAGACGTTTTGAAGACGTTGATTTTGAGAAGAATATGATTTTTTCAAAACAGGTCAAAATGGGGTTATTTAACTTTCGCTTAGCTTACAATGTGCAACTCAATAAAAATGTGATTGTTATTGGTCTTCCAGGAGACGGTAAAACCTTTACGTTTGTATTGCCAAATTTAATGCAGATGAACTCAAACTTTGTTGTGACGGATCCCAAAGGAAACCTGGTACACGAAGTTGGGAAGATGCTTGAAAAGGCAGGCTATGCTGTTAAAATATTTGATTTGATTCGTCTCAAAAATTCAGATCGGTTTAACCCTTTTCATTACATGAAGTCTGAGCTAGATATTGATCGTATCTCTGAAGCAATTACTGAGGGAACGAAGAAGAGTGAGCATACTGGAGAAGACTTCTGGGTTCAAGCAGAGTTGATGCTGCAACGTGCATTGATTGGTTATCTCTATTTTGACTCGAAGGATCCTGAAACTGGAGTCCAGTTATACATGCCAAACTTGGGTCACGTTGCGGATCTATTAAGAAATATGTATCGAGAGGATCCAGATGTACCAAGTCCTGTCGAGCAGATGTTTGAGGAACTGAACGAACATCAACCTAACAACTATGCTTATAAACAGTGGAAATTATTCCAAAACTTCAGAGGTGAGACAAGAAACAGTGTGGTAGCGATTTTGTCTTCTCGCTATTCTATCTTTGACCATGAAGATGTACGAAACTTGATCAGTGAAGATACCATGGAAATGGATACCTGGAATACGAAAAAGACAGCTGTTTTTATTGCTATTCCTGAAACCAATAACGCCTTTAATTTTCTTTCCTCAATCTTGTTTGCGATTGGTTTTGAGGTTCTCACACATAAGGCTGATGATATCTTGCAAGGTAAAGTACCTGGCTACAGTAGAAAAAATCTTCGCCACATTCAGTTTATCTTCGACGAGTTTGCGCAAATTGGCCGTATTCCAAACTTCGCCCAGGTTCTCTCTTCGATTCGTAGTCGTGAGATGTCTATTAAGATTATCATTCAAGCTGTCAATCAGCTAGAATCACTATATAAAAGTGATTGGAAGACGATCTTTAATAACTGTGCTACTCACCTATTTTTAGGAACCAATGACAAGGATACGATGGAATACTATTCTACAAGGTCAGGTAAGCAGACGATACGCACTCGATCCACTTCAAAATCGCATAGTTATCGGAACGGATCCTCAAGTGAAAATAAACAAATTCAAGGCCGTCCCCTTCTAACTCCAGATGAAGTCGCAAGAATTGGGGTTGAAGAAGGATTAGTCTTTATTTCTAAACAAAATGTCTTCAGAGATAAAAAAGCAAGTGTCTATGATCATCCTCGAAAAGATGAGATTGCAAGTTCTCCTGAAGACAAAGAAACCTGGTACGAATATACTCGAAAAGGGACAGATATCGATGGCTTGCTATTATATGCTAACGATTTGACTCCGCAGCTAAAAGAGTTATTCGTGGCCTAACATATAGAAAGGACAGTAGGATGGAAACACCTAAAACACAATTAGGATACCTGGAGAGTATCTCGCAGGTTCTAGCATTAAAGCTAGAAAATTTAGCCACAGAACGTTATGCTATTTGGCAGCTATTCAAACAGGCTGATGAGGAGACTTTCTATCAATTAGCTCCTCATCTTTTTGTGACAACGAATCAGGAAGATCCATTGGTTGTTAGCGAATTAGATGCAACTCCTGAAGGTTATCTTTTATTTAAGGAATTAGTTGAGGAGGAAACAGAATGGTTTTAACAAAAGCACAGGCAAAATCGCTGGATATTTTAGAAGTAGCTCGTAGCCTTGGAATGGAAATGAAGCGAAAGTCTTCTCGAGAGTATTACTGGGCTGAACATGACTCATTTAAGATCGATACGGTCAAGAATACCTGGCATTGGTATTCACAAGCAGATAAGTATGGGGACACCATCAACCTTGTCCAAGAAATGCGAAATGTCAGCTATAAAGATGCTATGGTATTCTTGGAGACAGGTTCCTTTCCTGAAGCAAAACCAGTAGAGGAAGAGCGAAAAACTTTCAACTATACACTAGCGCCTTACGAACAACCATTTGTGGAGGCGAGAGCCTATCTCAAGGAGATTAGAGGTCTCTCTGATGATACAATCGACTTCTTCCTTGAGAAGGGAGTATTAGCCCAAGCTAAACGTAAGGACAAAGAGGGTGTTATAGAAGACGTATTGGTTTTTAAATACTTGGATAGAAATCAGCAACTGGTAGGTGCGAGTCTTCAGGGACTTGTTCCTGATCAAGAACGTCATCCAGGTAAGGGCTACTTGAAACAAATCATGTATCAATCAGAGGCTATCAGTGGCTTGAACGTTTCTATAGGTTCTCCTGAGCGTTTAATTGTGACAGAGGCACCAATTGACCTGATGAGCTATTATGAGCTTCATAAGGGCGAATTAAACGATGTTCGACTGGTTGCGATGGAAGGATTAAAAGAGGGGGTATTATCCCACTATGTTCTTGAAATTTTACAGGAGCGAGGGGAGATTGCGATGGATGAAAGGGATTATACCAAGTCTAGCGAACTAACACGTACTTCGAGATTCTTATCTGTTGTAGCAGAAACCTCTACACTTTTCCAAGATCACAAGTACGATGGTCTCATCACGCTGGCAGTTGATCGTGATAAAGCAGGTACAGATTTTATCACCAAACTACGTGAGAAGAAAATTCCAGTTGTCGATGCAAGACCACCACAACGTGAAGGTCAGGAAAAGACAGACTGGAATGAGATTCTGAAGCAGGAAAAACAACTGGAGAAGACTGAGGAAATTCAATCATCAAGTCACTTTCCTGATACAAGCCACCTCTCTCCAGAAGATGCAACATGGTTGAAGGAAAACTGGAATAATATTTCTTTTTCCGTTCAGTCAACTAGCCCCTCTGAAGCAAGTCCAGCTGTGGAAGAAAAATATCCTCTAAATAATCAAGAATCTATTGCCAATACAGAGGAGAATGCTGGAAGAATGATGAGCTACGAAGAGGTGAAACGGGAAAACGAAACATTAACTAAGAAATTAAATAATCGGATTCAATCTGGAGAATTATCAATCGAATTTGCACCAGACTTCTATCTGTATGATGTCTTTGCAAAGTTAGGAAATAGCCATCCTACAAAATATCTCAATGATAAGCGAATGGAAGTACTGTCTCCCATTCACTCTCTTTTGACTTCTATCGATGATCAAACGATTGATTTATACAAGAAAAAAGGGACTCCTGAGCAGGATTCTTTGTATCAAGCATTGAAACCTCATCAGAGAACTTTGGGAGTAGATATTTCGACCCAGTTTATTGGTGAGCTTGCAATAGCAGCCTACAATACCAACAAGCAGATAGAAAGCCTTTCAAGTGACAGTTTTGGCGTCTATTATGATGAAAGAACCCTTGATAATCTATCACAATCAATTGAACGAATGCTCGAGTATCCATTGATTGAATCAGGAACAAGAGACTTTATCTATAGTTTTGTGGTAACTCCAAATACATTGTTCCACTATCTGGAAGAACAAGAGGGAGAAGTGGTTTTAAATCGAGAATTATTGGATAATTTGATGTCACGTCTTGAGACTCATCCTATTAAGATAATGGAAGCTTCAGAAGAAAAAGAAAAGTCTCTTGAGAGTGGACAAGAGACTTCTAATAATTCTGAACAAAACAAAAAGGTTGAGACAAAACTCGGGGATTTTCCTGAAGAAACTCAGGGGGCAGCACCTCTACCAGAAGCGAATGTATCGCAACCTTTGAATGACTTGTCACCAAGTCAAACTCGATCTCAACCTTTACTTCATTTTAGCATAAATGAGGATAGAAAGTCAATTCATAAGGATAACTACCATCTATCTCAGATAAAGATTTGCTGAAACTAAACAGATATGCTTATCATCTTCAAAATGCTTCTCAATGGTACTTAGAAAACGTAGCAGACTCACAAGTAATCTATTTTTACCAGGATGGTGCAGATACAAATAGTGTTGCTATTTCTTATAACAAAGAAAGTTTTATGCACTTAACGGGTATTTATCCTTATAGAGAAGGGCAAACTGCAGAACAAACTTTATTGGATTTTGCTGCTGGAAATGGACAATTTGATAATATTTTGATTGCCAACAGAGGTGCTGCATTCGATAAGTTGAAAGTTCTTCCTGAATTACCTGCCATAGTAGACGCAGAGTCCTTTTATTTTGGAGACTTATCAGATGTAGAAAAGTTTCATAGCCTAAATTTGGATAAGGCAATTCGTTCAAATGACCAAGATGTTTTACTTGCTTTTAGGACAGTAGATGGCACGGTTCTGCCAGCTAGTCTTATGCGATTAAGACAAAGCCTTAATCTTCTACTAGATCAGACAAATCAGGAAAAGATTATTTTAGGTGTCTTTAGAGAGCGAGATGGTCACATCGATCAACTCTCAATCAACGAAGAATATGTTAAAGACAAAGGTGCAGAAATGCTATCAGTTTTGAAGAATAAGCAGTATGAAGAAGTTTCTAAAGAAATTAAACAAACAACTCCAGAGAACACACTGAATAAACCCCTACTTGATTCAGCTACCTTTACTCAAGTCTTAGATACTGTCTATAACTTAGGTGTGCCAGCTGACATATCAAAAACTCCAGAAGAATTTCATCAAGCCTGGAATCAGTATCTTGACTATGCGAAACAGCACAATGATAAATTTGATCAGATTGTTGCTGCAGCTGGAGAAGATAATCTTCTGGATAAAAATTCCGACTTTTATAGAGACTGGCATCAAGATCATATTTATAAAGATGACTATCATATTCGTCTTCAATGGTCCGAGGATCGCCCAGATGGCCCGAAATTGCCGTTTAAAGAGACAGAGCTTATATCTTATCAAGACTTTGCTAAAGAGCTATACAAGGCCAATCAGGACTTTTATCCAATTCATCAAGAAGGAATGAAACAAGTAACAGCAGGCAATACTGAAGGTTACATCCCTCCTACCAAAATTAAGTTTGATGTTTATGCTCCAGGGGGTGAAATGATCAAAGAGGGAATTCGATATGATATTGGAGATGAGACTACACCAATTTCACAAATGCTAGGATTAGGATATCGTCGACTCAACGGTCAATCTGTACTAGCATCAATGGATGAAGAAATTCTTTCTCAGCTGGAAAATAGAGAGGTGAATAAGGAAATTTCCCAGGAAACAAATGAATCGGCTCGATTGACAGAAGAAGGAGAAGGTCAAACTCCTGATACAAGAGAAACGGTAGCTTTTCAATCTTCTAAGCAAGAAACTAAAACCAATTTGCTTCAGCGTGTAGAGGAGATCCTGAAAGAGGAACCTATTTCGGATTTGGAGATCCCTGAAGTAAACTCAAGTAGTATTGATTATGCTGCTTTAACGCCTCATGAATTGAGTGAGGTTGCTTTCCAAAAAGTGAGAGAGTACACAGAAACACCAGAACGGTTAGAAGAGTATCTGAATTTTATGAGTAAGTTTCCAGAGCTCTCACCTAGAAATGTCGCTTTGATTCAGGAACAGTGGCCAGGAGCGAGTGCAGTCGCAACCTATAATCAATGGCAATCAATGGGGGAAGTTCTTGGAATTACTTCAGAACAAGTATTTGAAACTAGAAATACCTATACCAATAAAAAAACAGGTCGAACAAGAGAAGTTGTCCATAACAATCTTTCGGTTAAGACAGGAGAAAAATCACATATTACCTTGTTTAGACCTATGATGGTTGAAATGATTCCTGTATTGGATGAAAATGGAAATCAGGTAAAAAATGGAAAAGGCAATCCAAAATATAAAAGACTTTCTGAAGCGACACCTGAAGAAAAGGCGTTAAAGAAGGAAGGAAAATTGAAATCTCGCTTCTTCCAGGAAAGAGATTCAAATACAGGTTTAGCTAAATTCGCTACGTATAAAGTATTTGAGCTGTCTCAAACAACCTTGAAACCTGAATTTTATCCCAAAGCGATGCCAAATCGTCACTATGACTTTAATATGGATCATATTCGTACAAAAGAGGTGCTTGAAGGACTTTCCGACTATGCTAAGAATATTGGAGTAACAATCTATCAAGACGATGCAAAAGAGTTGAGAAGTGCGAAAGGATCTTTTTATCCAGATGAACAAAAGATACTTTTGAATCCAGATAATACTCCTGGAGAAGTCGTTGCTACTACTATTCACGAGTTGGCTCATGCTAGTCTACATAACCCTAAATTTGCTAACTCGTATAAGGAAGATGTCTCAAAAGATCGTAGAGAACTTGAAGCTGAGATGACAAGTTATCTCGTTTCTAATCATTTTGGGTTAGATACCTCTGAAAAAGCCATTCGCTATATGGCAATTTGGACTGATAATTTGACCTCTCTTGATGATCAACAACTAGCGCAATCTATGAAACGTATTCATGGAACAGTATCTAAGATTGTAAAAAGTGTCGAACAACATACAAAGCCTTACCAGTTAAACAGACAGGTGGTACAAAATCAAAATTTTATCCAAAGCCCAAAGAAGGGGCTTAAAGTCTAGAAAGAGCGCTCTTTAAGAGCCTCTTTTTTATGTATAAAGTTATATAACTTTATGTACTGTTTTTTGATACCAACTCACTCTATTCTTTGTTGATGTCCCTTTACAAAAGATTTTTTAATTATAGCTTACAATGACAGAAAATGAAGTAGAAGGAGAATGATATGGTTATAGTTATTCTGGCTGAAAAAGAGAAACAGGCAGAAGCTTACGCTACAGCTTTGGGACAATTTAGTAAAAAGAAAGGTGTCTATGTCATTAGGCATTCACCCTATTTTCCAGCTGAAGTACATGTGGTGGCTGCTGAAGGGCACCTATTTGAATATAGTGAACCAGACAATTGGTCGCTTGATAAATTACCTCTTACAAATGTTTCATTTAAGCAACATCTGAAAGAGGACAAGGATTCGAGAGAAAAATTTAAGAGAATCTATGATGAAGTGGTAGCAGCGGATCAAGTGATTATTGGGACGGATGCTGATAGAGAAGGAGAGCGTATTGCGTACTCTATTTTATCGCACATACCAGGAGGCAAGGAGAAAATTTGGAAACGGCTTTGGGCAAGCTCCATGACAAAGAAGGCTCTTCAAAAAGCTTTTCAGGAATTGAAGGAACCTTCAGAAACCTACAATTACTATTTAGAAGCTGAAGCACGTGCACAAAGTGATTGGTTGGTAGGAATGAACCTATCACCTCTTGCAACACTTGATCTTCAAGCAAGAGGACAACTCTCTCGAACAAAAGGTAGCCATCTATCGGTTGGCCGAGTGCAAACACCAGCGGTCAGACTAGTTTGTGAGAATGATTTAGAGATTCGCAACTTTACTCCAGAAAAATATTGGAAGCTTCAGCTGGAGGATAAGGAAAATGGGGTATTCTTTACTACCAAAGATAAAACTAAAGATAGTGAGGCTATTTTAGCCTCTTCAAGGGAGTTATCAACCACCTCTGTTATTTCTTCAGTTGAGGTAGAAAATCAACAGAAATCCGCTCCACAACTATTTACCTTGTCTGCATTACAAAGTTTTGCAGCAAGCGCCTGGAAATTTGACTCAGATAAAACTGAGAGCATTGTTGAAGGGCTGTACTTGGAAGGTTTTCTCTCCTATCCACGACCAGACTCAGAATACATCAGTCATTTTGAATTTGATGATTTAAAAGAAAATCTATCTGCCTATCAAAAAGCCATTAATTGTCATTTTCAGCCAGCGTTTTTGGAGCCTAGAGAAAATTATGTTAATGATGAAAAAGTTTCTGGCACGAGCCACTCAGCCTTGATTCCGACTGAAAGAATTCCAAACCTTTCAAATTTAAAAACTGACCAACGACTGATTTATGAAGCAGTTGTGAAGCAGGCAATATTAATGTTTGCGGATGATTGTCATTATTCAACCAAAACAATTGAAGTAGAAAATAATGGTTTTGTTTTTAAAACAAAGGGTAGAACGCTTCATAAGTTGGGATGGGCTGAATGGAGTTCACGAAAGGTAAGAGGTCCTGTTGAAGTTCCTGATTATCAAGTGGGAGATAAAATTGATACGCAGGTTCATATTTTAGGGGGTGAAACAAAACCACCTAAAAGACTAACTGAAAGCCAATTGATTGGCCAAATATTTCCTAAATATGGCTTGGGAACACAAGCCACTAGAGGAGAAATCATTAAAAAAATTCAAAGTAAGGGTTATGTTGTTAAAGATAAAAAAACAGGTCAACTAACGCCTACCAACAAAGCCTATCTACTTATCAATTATCTCTATGACAATGAGTTTTCTGATCCAGAGACAACAGGAGGCTGGGAAATGTTTCTATCTCAGATAGGAGAAGGGACAATTAATCCACGAGAATTTGTGGATGCGATAAAAGATAAGCTCACTCTTCAAATCAAGGAAGTAAAAGAAAGAGGTGATTAAGTGTGACTACTGAAGAAAAGAAAAAAACACCCTATTTAGATCGTTATACAGATAATTTGACAGAAAAAGTTTCAAAAAAAGCAGAAGATTATCAGGTGTACGGACGTGATAAAGAAGTAGAAGCTGTTCAGACCACTCTTCTCAGACGAACTAAGAATAATCCTATTTTGGTAGGAGAAGCTGGAGTTGGAAAAACAGCTATTGTTGAAGGATTTGCTTTGGCCATTTTAAGAAACCAGGTGTCTCCAAAATTAAAAAACTTGACCGTGCGCTCTCTAGAACTATCTAGTTTAATGTCAGATGAGGATGGAGGATTTATTGTTAAGTTTAAAAAAATTATTGAGGAGATGGTAAAAACCAAAGGAGAAAATCTTCTCTTTATTGATGAAATTCATACGATTGTTGGTGCTGGTGGTTCAGATAAGGGCGCTTTGGATGCTGGAAATATTATTAAACCAGTTTTGTCACGTGGTGAGATGCAATTGATTGGCGCAACTACTTTAGATGAATTTCATGAATATGTAGAAATGGATCGAGCGCTAGAGCGAAGAATGCAGCCGATTATGGTTGATGAACCAACAACTATTCAAGCGATTGAAATTCTTGAACAAGCAAAAACCATTTATGAAAACTTTCACCAGGTATCTATTAGTTCTGATGCTGTAAAACAAGCTGTACTTCTATCCGTCCGCTACATACCTGATCAATTTTTACCTGATAAAGCATTTGACTTAATAGATGAGGCAGCGACAATTTGTTCTACAAATGGATTAGTCCATGTCGGGAAACAAGAAATTGCAGAGGTGCTGAAAAATAAAACAGGTATTCCTGTCACGACGATTTTGAAAGGTGATAAGGAAAGGCTAGATGGTTTAAAAGAAAAGCTATCACGACGTGTTAAAGGCCAAGATGAGGCTGTAGATGCTGTTGTGAACGCTATAACTGTTGCACAAGCTGGTTTACAGGATCAAAGAAAGCCCCTATCTTCCTTCATGTTTCTAGGCACTTCAGGAGTTGGGAAAACAGAGCTTGCCCTGGCACTAGCAGAGGGGATGTTTGATGATGAGGAGGCAATCATTCGTTTTGATATGTCTGAGTATAAACAAAAGGGAGATATCACAAAGCTGATTGGCGATCGTCAAACTAGAACGAAAGGTCAATTGACTGAGAAGGTTAAACAAAAACCTTATAGCGTTATTCTGATCGACGAGGTGGAGAAAGCACACTCAGAAGTTGTAGATTTATTTTTGCAGGTGCTTGATGCAGGACGTTTGACTGATTCAACTGGAAGGCAAGTGAGTTTTAAGAATACAATCGTTATTATTACTACGAATATTGGTTCTCAAAAAATTATTAAACAGTACGAATTGAAAGGGAATTTTAAAAAGCTAACCGACAGGGACAAAGTTCAATTTGAAAAGAGCATGACGTTGGAGTTAGAAACTAGGTTCAGACCAGAATTTCTCAATCGAATTGAATATAAATTGATTTTCAACATGTTAGACGAGGAAGTGAATAAGGAAATTATTGTCAAACATCTATCAGAAATCGAAGAAAGAATGAAGAATCAAAAGTTGACTCTTTCTTATGAAGAAAGTTTGGTTACTTATTTATTGGATGTAGGAACAAATATAAAAGATGGTGCACGGCCACTTGAAAGAGTGATTAAGCATAAAGTACTTCCTTTAATTTCTAAAGAGTTTCTGAACTTATCTGATTCCAACCAAGAGTATCATTTTCATCTTTGGGTAGAAGGTGATGCACCAGATGAGTATCACCGTGAAGACAAAAGAAAAATATTATTCGATGTCGAAGCTGAAAAAACGTCATTTGGTGAAGCATTATTTTCTTAAAACTCACCTTAAAAAAATGATTGTCCCTTTAAAAAATTTTTTTCAATTATCTATTATACTAACGTTGTCAAAAAACAAAGGAGGATTTCTATGAAAAATTATTTGACAAGACAACTTCAGCAAGTAAAAACAAAATCACAGATGTTTTTATTGAGCCTTTCCCTGTTCCTAACAGGATCTACAGTCTATGCGGACGATCCATTTGCTAAGTCGGATAACTTGGCAAAACAAGGAATTACAAAAGTTCAGCTGGTCAGTGTTGCGCTATTTGGTCTAGCTGCCGTTGTCACTTCGCTCATTTATGCGTTTGGTGGACGGGAGTTAAAAGCCTCAATGAAAAAAAATTGGATATCAATTGCAATTGCAATTATTGGTGTTTCAGCGGGACCAAGTATCATTGAATGGATTTTTGATTTCGTGAAAAGTTAAGGGGTGGTAATTTATGGCTTTTTCACTCTTTAATAAAGGTCGCTGTACGATTACAGATGATCTATTTTTAGAAATCTCCTGGGAAGATGGAAGAGGTCCAGAAGATGATAGTGAATTACTTGATATCATTGAGGGATTGGATCATCTTTCTGATTTTTCTCAGCCGATTTCAAAAAGTTTACCCTACCTAACATTTCAACAGGCCGAGTTGTTATTTAGAGAGTTGAAACAGATGTATGGTCAGTTTCAGCTGAAAAAAGTGGCAATCGCCCATCTGGAAGGGAAAAGCGTGGTGACAGAAGGGGAGGTTTATGCTAGTCCATTTTTGATTACTGAAGACTATGAAAATCTCCTGCTTCCCCTCATTCAAGCGATACTTACTCGCTCTGAATTTGCAAATTACAGCTATCAAGAAAAAAGGGAGTATTTTGAGAACCAGATTTATCCTGTATATAAACAAAGTATGGGATTGTCCAATTCTTCTCTTCCTCTTTTCCCAGCTGAAGGTGAGACGATGGCTGTTTCACAACCAAATCGTCCATCACATGATCTGAAAGCAGGAGGTCAAATAACTGTTACCCCTCCTATAGCTCAAAAGCAATCAGTTTCCCTGAAGAAAATTTATCTATTTTTAGGTGGTTTGGGAGTGTTGTCAGTAATAAATATCATTTGCGTATTTTTTGCTTTCGCTCAACTATCAAGCCAGTCCGAAAAAGTAAATTTCTTATACCAGGAACAAAAAAATACTCAACTTATCATTTCAACGAAAAATGAAGTTGATGTATTTAGCCGTTATTTCTTACCTTCTTATTACTCGGGCAAAAAAGAAAACCTAGTAGATTTTCTTTCTGAAGGTGATGCAAAATTTACCAAACCGAAAGAAGGAATTTTACAGTCCGTTATTTTAGAGAAATTGAATTATGATTCAGAAACTCAAAGATATACGGTTTCCTATATCCTGTCTGTCAAAAGAGGGGATAAATTATCTAGCGTTAGATTAACTTTTGATGTAAAAGCTTCTGATTCTTCAAAATATGGATTTGTTGTAGAAACAGAACCAAAAGAATCAAATTATCTTAAAAATTAGAAAAGGAAAAATTACAATGAACAAGAAACAAGTATTAGCTACACTCGCACTTTCAACTATCGCACTTGCACAAGCTGGATTTGTATCAGCTGATGAAGTAACACCAATTGATTCTTCTGCTCCAACAACGGAAGTGGTTACACCAACAGCGCCAAGCGCTTCAACAGAAACAGAGGCTCCAGCAGTTCAGCCAACAGAGCCTTCAGTTACTCCAGTTGACCCAGCAGCTCCCTCAGGCAAGGATAACGCAGGAAGTCTTGACGGGGTGCCAGCTGATAAACCAGCACCTTCAGATAAGCCACAAGACAAGGATAATGCAGGTAGTTTAGATGGTGTTCCGGATGAAAAGCCAAAAACTACTGATCAAGCGAACCAGCAAGGGAAGTCACAAATTGGAACCACTTCAACCTCAACAGGTCAAGTAGTTCATGATGTGACAAAAGATCCTGTTGAAACAAATACAGGTGCGTCAATTGTTAGCACCCAAGGCGGAAACGTAGTTCTTTCAGATGGTTCAGTGGTTGCTCCTGAAGAGGTCGGAGGTACTGTCAATGAAGATAAGACTATCTCTGTTACTGATAAAGATGGGAAGTTAAAAACACTTCCAAACACAGGAACGGCAGAAAGCATTTTGGGTGCTATTGGGGCTATGTTGTTGACGGCAGTTAGCTATGTCTACAAGAAGAAAATGTTTTAAGGTGAAATGGAAAGGGAAACAATTAAATGACAGAAAAAACACAAGGACACGGATATTTCCGTAAGAAAAAATGGGCTAAAGGCTTAGTATCAGGAATTGCAGTTGCAGGTATTGTAGCCTTCTCTGCAGGTTCAGCATTTGCAGATGAAGCAGTCCAGCCTGAAAGCAAAAATGACAATAACATGTACGCTACACAAGCTGGTAAAGCAACAGGAAGCCAGTCTGTAGTGATTGATAATGGAGCAGTCACAAAGGCTGCTTCAACAGCTAAGCAAGCAGGAGTAGTTGTATCTGAGACATCAAGCATTGATAAGGGTACAAATACTACCTCATCAAGTCTTGAACAGTCTAAGGCTGAGATTAAACAAGACCAGACTAAGCAAATAAAGGCACTTGAAGAAACGACTGCAAAACAAGTCGAAAACAATACAGCCTTCAAGGAAGCGAAGGAAGCCATTCAAGCTAATAATAGCTTTGTGGCCACTGAAAAAGGCAAGCACGAACAATCAACAACTGTTACAGTGACGAATGATGGTTCGACTGCCACAGATGGGACAGCGACTCAAAACAACAAAGCTACTCAAACAGCTAAGAAAGTCTTAGCAGAAAACCAGCAAGCTGTCTCAACCTACCTGGAAGAAAAAGGGAAGTACGAAGCTACTGTCAAACAAGCTACTGAATTAAATCAAGCAGTAGAAGCTGCTGCAATAGATTTGGAGAAAAAGGATGTAACGGTTAAAGTAGTGACACGTACCGTTTCTTCAATCGCAGAAGTAGAAGCATTGAAGAAACAAAATGACAAAGCTATTGCAGCTGCAAAAAGCAAAGTGGAGCTTAACAAAGCCATCATGGCTGCCTATGCAGAGAAGAAGAATGCTAGTGATCAAGTTAATCAAGATGCTGATCGTAAATCAACAGATTTGAAAAACTCTGGTGTACTTTTAACCTCTAAAACACAGGAAGTTTCTTCAGCTGATGAAGCGAAGCAAATTGGGAAACAAAACCAAGCAGCTTATGACAAAGCTAAGCAGACCCAAGCGGAATGGCAGAAGAAGTACGATGAGCTTCGAGCTAAGACAAGCACGGAAGGCTACACAAAAGAAGTAGTCTTGCAAGCCATTAGTGTTGCGACAGCAAATCCTGAAGCAACAGTGGAGTCCTCTGCTCCAGGAGCGCAGGTAACTACTAAAGGTTACATTGCCTCATCAAAAGGAACCTCAGGCTATGCTCGTGTTCTTGACTCGACTAAAGTCTTGAAATACGAAGATGTTGGCACTGGATGGAAAACAGAAGTTGACTACACTAATCTGAAAGATTTGACTGTTTCAACTGCAGATGGTAAAAAGTATGATATTTCTCGTATCCACCGAAAATTTGAAATCCTTAATCAAGGAAAAACTGGATTGAATGATGTCTACGTCTTGAATGATCCAACAGAAGGATTCGTAGTAGCTCGTAATAATGGAACTGGTGGAGTTGAGGACTACATGAATTTCTTGGTTACGGATACCTACTACTACAACGTGGATGGGAAAGAAGTAGCTTTCAAAGCAAGTGAAAAGACGCCCGCAACGTTGACGTATTCCTCACTCAATTACAATCCTGTTGGTTGGGAAGGTGCGAAAGCCATTAACGGAACTCATGTTGAAATTAACGGCTCAACTGTAAGCTATAACAAGAATAATGGTTATGTTCGCGCTGAAGGCTACAACCGCCAACAAGATGTGGGGCATCTTTGGGATACATCTGACTCACCTTACCAATACAAGGGAGCTGCACTTGGTGTCTTTAAGGAAGGGACAGCCTTCACATCCGAATTTATCCAATGGGATGGACCAGATAATCCAGGTGGCCAAACTTACTGGTTTGCTTTGAATACGAAGGCTTTAGCGCCGGTTGTTGGAGTTCCAGCTACTGCAACCATTACTAAAACAACCGTGAAGCCAGTTAAGACTGAACCTGTATCAGCTGAATTGGTCAATGCGAAAAATCCAGCCAAACCAACCTTGGCGCTTAAAACTCTATCTGAAACTAAAAATCAGAAGTTATCCGCAAGCTATCACGGTTACAAATTGCAGTATAAACCTACTGTCCGCAAGTCTGTATCTGACACAGATAAAACGAATACAGATGGCCAAACAGTTGCTAAAAACGATACGCAGCTCTACACATTGAATCATGACAATATCTATGCGAACCTTAAAAAAGGTGACAAGATTACTA
>ERZ773051.398-NODE-398-length-32109-cov-6.315124_pt1 | contig 32109 bp, 43 predicted proteins | sample MGYA00580631_ERZ773051 | MGnify/ENA primary metagenome ERZ773051 (study PRJEB29015, sample SAMEA2738137) | human oral metagenome | biome: human oral; feature: human-associated habitat; material: saliva | place: China | collected 2204 ... | reverse complement strand
TGTTATGGAAAATGGAAATCCAGAACTCAAAAAAATCGCCAAATACATCACCAAATCTAACGACGAATCTGGTGTTGCCCATGCCATCCGTACGTGGGTATTGTAAAAGGAAAGAATAGAATAGACGAAAACCGCTCGACTGAGCGGTTTTTGATATATAATTATTGCCCCCTGCCGGCATAGAAAAACAACCTGAAACCCTTATTCTACAGGCTTTTCTGTATAGGTTGGTCAATTTTTGGTCAAAGTTTTTGTTTTCTTTTTTATTCTTTATCAAGCATAAATTGTCTAATCAATTCATACTCCTTATCAATCACCTCTTGCAATACGTGACCATAAGTTTTTATAATCTGCTGAATATCTTTATGCCCCAGCATTCTTGCAACAACCCAAATATCAATCCCTTTAGCTAAAAGATATGAACCGTATGTATGCCTTCCTGCTGTCGCTGTCATTTCCTGGTTCCCAATTCCAAGTTCTGATAAACATACTCTTAAACTTTTATTCAAGCCTGAGTTAGTAGGTATTTTATACCTTCTATCATAGAATACTAAATCATGTTTCTTCAATTTTTCACGATCAAATAGTATTTTATCTTGCTCAATCTGCAAGGTTTTCAAAACAGCCATCAAATCATCATCAATCGGAATTTCTCTTATAGAAGTTTTCGTTTTCGGAGGTACAAACTCTTGCCGATCTCCTACAAATCGTCTATATGTTTTAATTGTTTTATTATTAAAATCAATATCTGACCAGCATAATGCCATACCTTCACCAACCCTAAAGCCAGTCTTAAACAAAAAATATAATAAATATGGTATGACAGATTCTCTATAATTAAACTTCGACTGTAAATGTGACAATAAATCTTTATATTCTGAAATACTATGAATATACTTATCATCAACATTGCCAGCTTCCAAACCAAATATTTTAACATCTTCTGTAATATCTGTTATCTGCAATCCACTACGCTGACTAAATTTTATAGCCGACCTTATATCTGCATTGATTCTACGCAAATGATCTTTCGTTACCTTTTCTCCAAATTCATTCAATCTCGACTGATATTCCTGATGATTAAGACTCATTGCAGGTATAAAAGAAAATATTTTCTCTATAGCCTGACCTCTTGCATAATATCCTTCCTTCGTTGCCTTCGCTTTTTCTGACGGAAGAATCACTAAGTTATACCAATCCTGCCACAACTCATATAAGGTAGCCTTACTGTCAAATCGTGCTGTATAATTTGACTGAAATAGTTTTCTCTCTTTCTCCTGCGCTTCATTCATAGCTTCACGCTTCGTTTTAAATCCTGAATTTGTCGCAATAACTTTGCCTTTTTTATCAAAGATTCGATAATCCCAAAGTTTATTTTTGCCACGTTGTCTGTAACTTGCCACTATAACTCCTTTCTAAAGGGCAATCATCACCATTCTATTATAACATCAATAATATTTTTTGATAGTTCTTATCAAAATATTCTCTTGTCTTTCTAGCTAAAAATCTATATGGTGAACCCTTACTTTTAGGATATAAAACAAAACCTTCATCATTCTGTTCAATATCTACTTCTTTTTTTATTGTAGGATTCAATAAAATATCATTTACCAGTTTAGTCTTGCTAATTGACAACAATTCCTCAACCTTTTCAATCGTCCACCATTGACCGACTTCTTCTTTTTGAAGCAAATCTAAATATTCAGACCGACTAATCAGAACCATATCAGAAGGAATTGGAACTTCAATATTAAATACTTGTTTTTGTTCTTTCATTTTCTACCTCTAAATACTATAATCTCCGAACAAAATATTGATACCTGGTTGAACTTTTTGACCTTAATTCCGAATTTTAAAGTTTATCCTGGTTTCTTTATGTTCACTATTCTCTATAAAAAAACAACAAAAAAACAAGCCATTTCTGACTTGTACTTTTTTTTATTTTTAAGACTGACTAATAGCCCCCATAAAAATACTACTCAATCCAATAACCACCAAAAATGCTCTTAATATTGGATTGTTAATAAAGAAAAATATTAAAATCAAACTAACTATTATTAAAATAACTGAAATGATTAAAAAAATAGTTCCTTCAATAGACACTCTTGACATACTTTTTGAAAAATATACTATCAATAATATCCCAACTATATAAAAAATGATTGCTCCTATAATATACAACAATGGCTGATTATTATTATGTCCCATTATCTTAAACGGAGAATTTGATGGATATTTCATCAACAATAACTTATTCAGTCCATCTAGTTTTACTAAATAAATAATAACAGATACTATATACATTATAAAAGATAAAATTTGAGCTGAAACTTGATACCATAATCTTTCAATAAATTTCTATTCTCCTCTATTCTCTCTCATACCACTAACTTGATTGATTATCTTTTCTTCCCTTACTAAATTAGCATATTTTTTTAAAGAAATTAAAATTATAAATAATAACACCAACAATACAATAAAATATAAAAGAATTGACAACCAAAAAATTCCATCATAAACCACATTATTTTCAATAGAAGCTGACATCATATTAGAACTGATCAACTTCAAAAAAGCAAACATCTTTTCTGTAAAACCTGTCAGAAACGTAATTAAAATAATTGTAATAAAAAGTGTAAATTTTACCTTTTCAACAGCTAATTGTGTTTCAACCATTATCTTTTTTGACTGAAATTCTTCATCTGTTAGCAATAAATATGCTTCAACACTACTAGAATAATACAACTGTTCTCGTTCATCTTCAGTTTTTACTATAAAATCTTTTATCCTTGTTTTAAAAGATTGTTGTACCATCATCTTCTCCTACTATTCTCTTAATGTATTATACCACAAAAAATAAAACAAGCCATTTCTGACTTGCAAATTCTCATCATATTAACTAGTAACTGCTTTAAATATAGCAGTACTTCCAAAAATAACAATTATCGCCATTCTTAAAATGGGATTATTTATGTCTATGACAATTAAAACCATAAACACAATCAAAATAAGAATAAATAGTGCCAGTGTCAACATTGAGTAACCACTAACCCTAGAAAAAACATGACCATGATACCATAATAAAAAGCCAGCAACAACAGACAGAATTAAAGCAAATGCTAATAACCACCATGCTTTCCCACCGTCTTTAAACATAACTTCAACCGGATTTGTTATATTCCTTACTGAATCATTAAATATACCCAATTCATGTAAATAGTACATTGTACCTACAACATAAAAAAACTGAGCAATGACATTTAATAAAATCTCTTCAAAAATAGTATCAAAGTATTCTCTCATGTTACTACAACAACCCTCTTTCTTTCATAAGAACTTCAACATAATAGAATCTCTTTTTCTTCTCAGAAACTCTTAACAAATAAAATACAATAAAAAACAAAACAATAACGAATATGACCACACTTAAAATAAATAAGCCATTTACCAAAACAGAAGATTCATTACTTAGTCCATAAACCTTAGTAACTTTATTAGCAAAATCTACAAATACCTTATACAAACCACCCAAAAAAGCAATAAACAATACTAAAATCAATGAATTAGCTATCGTTCCCTTCCTTTCAGAAATTGATTTTAATTCACTGTACTCTACCTTCAATTCTTCATCAGAAAAAGAATTAACCTTATTTCTATATACTTCACTTAAACCACTACGATTTTTAAGAACAGTTCTTAAAAAAAACTGTTTTATCTTATCACTGTTATTACTCATAGTTATTCTCCTATTTTACATTATTATATCACAAAAAACAAAACAAGCCATTTCTGACTTGCTTTTAATTCTTAATATGCACTTTTTTGGTATTCATTCCATAATGCCTGAAGTTCATCTGCATTTTCTAAAACATACTGTCTTACTATTTTCATATCTTTTGACTTTAACTTTCCATCACGAAGTTCACCATTTAAAAACATTGATCCAACTTCCTCGCCATGAATATAAATATGAATATGAGCCATCTGACCTTTATGGTTGTGTTCGTTCGGACGAATCTCAATACCATACTTTAAGAAAGAGTACTTAGGCATGTAATAACCCCACGTAGTCCTTCCACGTTTCAAGGTAGTTATCACGATTCAATTCAATTTGTTTTTGTGCAAATCGAATGTCATAATCTGCCAAGTCAAAATCCTCTAAGACTTCACCAGTAAGAATACTAAATGTACCAATCAATTCTTCATCATCATACATACGCAGAATTGGATTGTTAGGATTTTTGGAAATATCTTCTTTGGTTACTTCCAAATTTGTCACACCAAATTCTTTAATCATGATTCCTTCTCCTTTCACTTTCTTTTATTATATCACTTTTTCTAAAATTGTCACTTACACTAAATAATTTACTTCTAACACTTTTCAAAAGTGTTTGTATTTCTTCTGTATTGCAATAACTTTCAAGAGAATCTAACCGCCCATGTATCTTTCTTAAAAGTAGAGATAATTCACATAATTGACTATCTAACTCAGAATTACTACTGGATAAACTAGAATTTTCCACTTCCAATCTTGTTACTTCTTGAGTTAATGTTGAATTTTGAAGCACAACTTCTTTCATTAAATCCATCTTATCTAAAATTTCTCTAGCCTTTGGAGTGTTTTGATACAAAATCTCTCTAAGCAATTTCTCTTGTACCATTCTATCATAAATATATTTTGTATCTTTTTTAATAGAAGCACATTCTTTAGACAATCTATGAAGTTCTATTTCTTGTTCCTTCAACAATGACTCAACTTCAACTTTAAGACTACTATTGTTTCGTGCTTGCTTAATCACAATTCCTACTAATAAAGCTATTGTTACAAAAATTCCAATAAGTGATACCCAATCTATAATTGAAACTTCATCAATCATTTTTTCTCCTTTCTATCTTATCATATTTCCTAAAAAGAAAAAACAAGGTAGGAACTACCCTACCTTGCTGTTTTTAATCAAATTTACGCTTACCAATCACAGTTGCAACTAGTCCTACAAATCCCCAAATAGTAGTAAAAATTGTACTAGCTGAACCTGTATTCGGAAGGACTTTTAACTGACCTTCTTTATCTTTCAAAGCGATTGTACCGTCAGACTGCTTCACAGCACCAATTTCATAAGGCTCTTTTTCAGCATAATCACCTTCGCTTGTTTCAACTACTACCTTCCCTTGATTGGTAGATACAACTGTATGACCTGTATTCGTTTCAATAGGCTGTTCTTTGATTTCTTCTTTAGTGACATTCAATGGTTTAGGTTCATCAGATTCTTTCACACCTACATTATCTTCTGCTTTTTGTTTTGCTTCCTTAATTTCAGGAGTATCTTCTACAGTAGGCTTCTTATCTTCTTTTGGCGTTTCTTCTTTCGATTTTTCTTCCTTCGGTTTTTCTTCCTTCGGCTGTTCTGATGGAGTTTTAGGTTCTACAACAACTCCTGTATTATCCTTTTCCTGCTGTTTCTCAGAATCTTTTCCAAGATTTTCAGAAGGTTTATCTTCTTTTGGTTTTTCCTCCTTCGGCTTTTCAGATGGAGTTGTAGGCTCTACCACAACTCCTGTATTATCTTTTGAAGGCTCTTTTTCTGTTTTATTACCTAAATCAAGATTCTCACCTTCAGTTTGAATAGCAGGGACAACAGCAGGCTGTTCTTCTTTTGGCTGTTCTGCCACAACTAAACCAGCAGTATCTTGTTTAGAAGCTACACTTCCACCCAAAGTTAATTCATCAGCATTTACACCAGCTACAAAGCCGCTTAATACAGTTACACAAACTAGTGTTACAATTTTTTTATTCATATTTTTTCCTCTTTTTTCTTTATTTTCCAATTACATAATAAAAATTCTTTGCTTGTTCAGCAGTAAATACACGATAATCAGTAATTCCTGTTTCTTGCATTGGTTTAATTACATTACATTCAGAAATCAAAATTGAACCATCATCCCTCACATCTTCGACAAAGGCTACATGTCCATAAAAGCTATGACTACCTGCTTGCCCCCCTTGAAAGCTAAGAGCAGAATGTTTTGTAGGAGTATTCGTTACTTCATATCCTGACTTATGCGCCCAGTCTCGACCATTCCCCATGTATGGATCAAAATGTATTCCAAATTCTTTTGCTCGATTGAATACATACCAAGTACATTGACCATAAGGATAAGACTGAGTAATATAGCCTTCTTTTGTAATTTCCTTATCAATCGAATATCCACTAGGTAAATCAGTTGAAACTTGACCAAATGGTACATCAACACTACCAGCTATTGCGTTCCCACCTGAAGAACCATCAGATTCAATCGTACCTTTAAAGACTTCATACCACTTCTTACTATCCTTTTCCAGCTTCCCTAATTTTGTCTGACCGTCTGAAAGTGAGACACCTTCATAATGTTCAGACCAATATTTTGCACTTTCAAAAGGATCAGTCGCCTTTTGCATATAGTCTTTTACTTTTTTATAGCCATGATTCAACTCATAAGACATCAATTCCAGTTCCACCGTACTATCTAAAGTACGAGAACTAGCATTTCTCCATCTATCACCATTAATAGTATTATCCCAACCTGACCATTGAAAGTAACCAGCAACTCCACCTGATGGATTCGTTAGTTTAGGATCAAAGTCACTTTCTCTTTCGGCATTGGCAAGTGAACCACTAGCACCCTCTAAAGTAAATTTCTCTTTAGAGAGTTGCCAGTTTAGAATCTTAATGACATCTTCTGCTCTTTCAACAGAAATATTTGCCTTTTGAGCCACCTCTTGCGCTGTCAAACGTGTTCTTTTTCCAGTAGTAGAATCAGAAGAACCCTGACTTCCAGCAACAACAGCACCCATGACAAGTATCAAAATCAAGATAATAGGTAGAATAGTTGTAAGATTCGACAGGAGAAAGGCAACTACATATTTTTTTACCTGATTCTTAATTTGATTCTTCATTAAATCTTACTTCTCTTTCTGTATATCGTAACATTCGAACGATTCTTTTTATTTTTTCTTCCTTTCTTTTTTGGACTAGAATTTCCCCTCTTCATTCGTTTTGTTTTTGGAGTATCAATTTTAGGATTCTTACCTGAATCCACTTGATTCATTCTTTGTCCCTTCTTCGCCTGAAATTCTGCTTTCTTTCTAGCAAGTCTTTGTTCTTTCAATCGCTTCACTTCAGCATAAGATGAATTTTTTACTTTTCCTTGCGCCTTCGCTTTTTCAGTAAATGCCTTTTTCTTTTTATTCAAGGCTTTATACTTATCAGATTCCTGATCTTTAAAAGAACTAGCACGAACATTATAGAGTGAAGCCATAGCACGATTCCCTTTTTCTTTAAAGGAATTTACCGTACCTCTTACTCCATGCTTCATAGAAGCATATCTATTGCCAAATCTTCCAAGCGATTCATTTTTAGAATAAGAGCCATTAGAATGAGTACCTTTAGATTGAGTACCATTAGATCGTAAACCTTTAAGGCGAGATTGTAAGTTTTCTTTACCCATCTTCAATCCACCTTTAGCAAATTGACCACCAGCAGAAAGTCCATTCTTACCAGCACCAAGCACTCTTTCACGAATCTTTTTAGTACCTTGATTAAGATTCAAGCCATTCATTCTATTTACAGGCAAGTGACCAATCCTTGAGAACATTGATAAAATCATATTCTTATTCTTAAACATCAAGAATAATAAAATAGCCTTTATGAATATCACGATCAGCACATTTTTACCGACTGCCAAGCTAATAAAATCTGTTAATGAGTTATAGAAAAATACAAACAGAGTTGTAGCTAACAAGGTCACAGACGATAAAATCAACATTGATATAGCCTTCTTATTGAATGAATGAATCATTCCTTCCATTTGAGGGAATAGACTAACCAATAAAATGAATGGTAACAAGAGAATCAAGAACACATAAATCATCAGGAAGAAGAATCTTGCAAGACCTAAGACTAGATAAACAATTCCTACTACGGTTACATCGATCAATGAAGAAAAAGCATAGCTAAACTTTGCGCCCCACTCACTTTTCAACATTTTGTTTTCAGGATCTTTGTCTTTAGCAATATCCTTGATTTTCTTACCACCAACTTCATAATCTCCATCACCTTGTTTATATCCAGCTAAATCTTCAAATTCTGCTTCAGATAACTGAAATTCTCCATCTTCTTTCAAAGGGGAATTCATGTACTTATACGATTTTACGATTGTTTCAGTAAAATAGACATCAATAGCATTGGAATTTTCATTCGTTAATGTTTTAGTAATCTGACCATTAAGAGAAATCGTAGTTGTTCTAAATCCATCATACAAATGAGTTAGTAAATACTTATTCTGTTCATCTACATTTATTTTGATAAAGTAAAGACCAATAATTGTATAGATCAACAACATCTTAATAAATGCTTTAAGTACGCTACCGTTACCAGTTGCGAACAAATACAACAGATACACAGCCATACTTGCACCGATAACATAGACTATCTCTTTACTGAATAGAGAAGAAAATACTTTACTAGAATTGCCTATCACGTTATTCAATAAAGTTGAAACATCACTCATTCCCTCGACTGCATTATAGATACCAGCTATGATTGTAAAGATAAATTTTGACAACCAAAAAATAGCTTGCACAACAGCATTAAAGAAATAGTTCATGTTTGAATCAAAACCAAAGAATTTTTTATCAAAGTAAACCTTACTTGTTAGATCAGACATCTTCGACTTATAATTTTCATAAGTCAACTTTCTTGAATCTGCTTCTTTCTTTTTTAAGGCTTCTTTTGCTTCTCTACTCTTTCTTGCATTATCTAGTGTCTTTTTTGCATTATCAGCAGGATCAACTAATTTTGGTTTATTTGTATTCTTATCAAATTCAACAATATTAAAATTACTGTTTGGTAAAAATGATGAACCATTATTAGTATTCGGCAAGGAAGGCTCAATCGCACCAGCTAAAACAGGAAGGAAAAAGATAGATAAAATAAACCCTAGTAAAATATTTCTTCTCATTTTTCCCCCTTCTATTGTACTGACACCAGTTTAGAATCAACCGTTTTAAACAATGGTAGATATTCAGGGAAGATTGTACCATCAACAGTTATACGCTCCTTGCGACCAAACGTATCATAATAGATACATTGTCCCATTGTCTGATTTTCAAGCCATGCTCTTGATAATTCATCATTTTCAACTCGTAAATGATCCAGGATCGCTTCTGTTTCCGTATTTTCAGGAAAGGCGAATACTGTACCAAAACCAGTTGTATCATCACTTGTTTTCAAATCCTTCACGGATTGAGTAACAAGCACTAAGAAATTATTGAATGATCGTCCAGTACGTTTAATACGATTGACCACCTGCCTTCCAGCAGGAGTTGACATAATCTGCCATGCTTCATCAAGAAATAACATTGTTTCCTTGTCCTTCTCACGTTCACCAAAGATCGCACAGAAATAAGTCAAGGCATACATAACAGTCAAACTTCTTAATTGTGTTTCAGTCATCTCGTCTTTGTCCGTACCTTTTGGCATATCAAGACCAGTAATCTCAACAATAATTGTTTTATCATCAGTCTTTAAGACTTCTTGACTACCATCAGCAAAACACAATGATAACAATGAATTTTTAGAAATTCGCTTCAAGAAATATCCAGCAGTTGAAACTTCTTCTTTTGAAGATTTTTCCAATTCATCAAAGACTTGTAACATACCAACCTTTTCGCCAGCATTCCTACGTTCAATCACTTTATCAAGCGAATCTAACAGGTAAGGTTGAATCTTGATATAAGTATCTTTATCCAGGACAGAGCCAACAAGTACGGTTGCTAACTCCGTCAACTCACCTTCATCTTGAAGGAATGAGAATGGATCAAGAACTCCTTTATTTTCTTCCTTACGCATATCAAGTGTAATAAAGCGAATAGATCGTATGTATTCTTGTAATTCTTCAAATTCACCTTGTTCTTCCAATTCAGCTAACACAGATAAATATTGTGTTCGCATTTCAGCTTTTGGATCGACATACAACACTTTAACTTTTAACAATGAATGATAAGTAAAGAGTAATTTTGTCAAGAATGACTTACCGTTACCAGTCGAACCAGTAATAGCTGTATGAGGATTGCTTGTTTCTTTGCCATGAACACCAATTTTATTAGCTTGTAACAAGTTAGTAAATACAACATTCGTACTATTATCTAAGGCACGTTTAAAATCTCCATACCATGAAGCAATATTCTTATCAATTCGACCAATAGGAAATCCAACATCAGTACCTACTTTTTTCTTCGTAAAGAACAGATTCTCACAAAGACCACGCAGGCTTGAATATTGTAGAAAACCTTCTCTATCGCCATCAATTAACTCAGTCATTCTGAATTTATAGAATAGATATACCTGGTCAGCAACAGCCTTCACAATTTCAACTTCCATATCTTTCAATTTTGAAGCTAAAATATCATACTTAACATTCAATTCTTCAATGCTATCACCAGTAATCTGTAACAGGTGAAGGAAAGTAACCATAGGCTCTTTATTATCGTACTTCTCTTGAAAATCTTCTAGTAACTGATAACTTTCCAGCACTTCGATTTTTTGAACATCATCATTTTCTGCTGTTTCAGTCACCGTATTTCCAAGATTTTTACGCTTGTTTCTTGCCCTAGTATTCAAAGAATAGATTCCACTTTTAGTTGAGAATTTTACTTTCAAAGCGCTATTCACAGGAAAGCCAATATTCTTAATTTCTTCTGCTAAATGCAAGTAAGATACATTCTTTGGATAAGCATACACAGGAATAGTTGCTACATAACTTTCTTCTTCACCGTTGACCAGCTTCAAAGCGTTACCTGATCCAATTTCAATAATTGTTTCATCAACATTCTCAATCGAATTTTGAAGGGCAATAATTTCACTATCCTTATCATAGTATTGACCATTTAAGAAATGAATCCGATTCAACAACATCAAATCTTCTTTGACCACTTCTTGAATATTCAAAGCGTGTAATTTTGTTTGAAGCAATTCTTTTTGATCTTGCCATTCCTTCGACCAATCGACCTTCGGTAATTCTTCAAAACCAACCATTTTCATGACTGATTTTCTAAAGTTAGCAACAGACTGCTTGACCGTCACTTTAAAATCAGACGATACATTGACTGACTTCAAAGGCACTACTAGATAATCTTTTGATTCCAACAAATATGTAACTTCTTCTTCTAAGCGATCAGCCATATTAGAAATCACATAATTGGCCAATGGACTTGTACCAACACCCTGCTCAATATCTTGAGAAAGCAACTCAATTTTCTTTGCCAATTCTAAGTCAAAATTCAGAGTATAGATTCCAAAATCGCTATATTCAGCAATACTTGATAAGTAATTGAATACTAAATCTTTTGAATCTTCTTTCTCACCATCTTCAATAGTGTTAATCACTTGTGGCTCAACTTCAAATACAGCCAGCACACTTCCATCTTTCAAGAGAATCAAGCTATCATCTATCGCCCAAATATTATTCGTTAATTCCACGATAAATTCTTCTCACTTTCTCATATTTTTTACCTTTACAGAGATACATTGTACTTCTCTTGCTATCATATTCTAGCCAAAATCTAAAATAATCAACCAAGAAACGAAACAATGTTTTACCATCAATTTTATTTTCAGCTAGTAAATTTCCACACCACCAGCCAATGAACAATGAACCCATGAATCGAAATCCCCAATCCAAAAAAGGTACATACCCTAGAAAGAACCACGATAAAGCGAAGCTTACTAGAGTATAGATAATGGTTGACATTTTGAGAGCAAAAGGCAAACTAAAATCTTCATTGATCTTATGTACCCATATAGGCTGTCTAAAAGCAGTAGTATAGACATACAGCTTTTTATCTTCACGCTTCATAAAATTGACCTACTTGAATACTTCAAGCACTTTAGACCAAATTGTATTCGTTGCACGCAATACTGATTCAGGGTTATCCATGAAATAGATAATGAATCCTGCAATTAGAATTGTTCCTACAATCGTTCCAACTTTTTGATCCTTCCATGCTTTAAGAACCTTCGTACCAGCGAAAAATGCTACTGCTGGAATACCGAGTTTTGATACTAAAAATTGAAATAATGCCATTTGTTTTATTCTCCTTTATCATCTTCTTTTTTATTGAAATCTGCTGGAATCGTATGATCCATTTTTTCTACAAAATAGCTGTCTTTATCTTCTCTTAACTCAAAGCTAAAGTTTTCACTATGAGTTGTACCAGCTACATCAAGAGTAATTTGCGCATAAGCATAGATTTTCCCATCTTTTTCTTTAAAGTAGGTATAATCCAAACTCTTAAACGTTGCACCACCAATAGACTTAATTCCATTAGAAATCAAATCTAAGTTTGCTTGACTAGTAGTGTAATTCTTAAAGAACAATTCCAAGAATGAAACCAACTTCTTGCGCTTGCCTTCTTCCATTTCATCATTCGCTAACAGAGATACATGATTTTCTTTATCCACCCCTTCAGCTTTAAAATCGCTCACAGGAGAGAACCAAGGCAAACCACTTACATAATACTTGCCTTCTTTCACACCGTATGGAATCGTAAATTCAATTCCTACACGTTGATTCTTATCATCTTTCTTCGTATCATAGATCACACGATACACAGCGGCACCATCTTTAGCACTCAACATTCTAGCGCTAACAATATTCATCTCTTGTTTTGTCTGACCTTGATTCTTTACATCAGGAACACCACCATAATAATTATTCAACTTTGCGACATCTTCATCAGCAGAGCCACTTTGTGAATTGTATGTAAAGTATCTACTTACATATCCATCTAGGAACTGTTCCAAAGTACGATCTGTTTCCTTTTTAGCTTCTACCACAGGCGCTTCAGAAAACCTTGCCTTCATCTTTGCAGTAGTTACTATTGAAACAAACATGGTTAAACCACACAGCAGGACGAAACCAACTAAGCTAGTCATGAAAATTACATTCGATTTTTTCTGACTAATCTTCTTAACTGTCAGTTGTTTGTCTTTGCGTGGCTTCTTTAAAAACATATTTCTCATTCAAAAGAAACCTTTCTGTAAAATCCTTTTGGAGTATTCAGCACTTCGCCTTGCTCAACAAAACCTTGAAACGCTGTCACCCAATTTCCACACTTAAAAAAATAATTTATCAAAAGACCAATATCTAAATTCTTTGAAAGTTGAATCACAGTTGCTACTTCATCCTTAGAACAGAATTGATAATAGGTTGAAACAATCTTTTTGATAGGAACATATCGCTGTAACTGAAATCTCACAACATAATCATCACCATCATACAAATCAAGAACTGCTTTTTTCAACAAGTAAACCTCGTCTAACGACATGATCTTATCAACTTCCCAATCACTAATACCACATACAAAGAAATTCCCTTTATCAATTCCCAATTCTTTCAATCTTGCAAGAATCTGCTCTTGACTATACTTCATAATATCTAACTCACAAAGATAATCAAAATTGCCTTCATTCAGAACCCTTATATTTGCTATCATCTTGATACAAAGTAACCTTTATCAACAAAGCTACCACCTTCTTCTAAGCGAACATCACGACCAAACTTTTCATAGTCAAAGTACATTTCTAGCGTTTCCCTTGACAATTCAAAACCAATCTCATCTACAACATATTCGCCTAAATCTCGATCAGTTGCAACATCAGGATATAACCAACAATCATCAAATTCAGCATTTAATAATTCCTTTGGATCAGAACTATTTGATTCAATGAATGATAAAACAATATCTTCATCTACATTTTCCAATTTTTCAGCAAGTTCATTCGCTAAATCCAAATTCAATCGTTCACAGTCCAAATCAGGCAATCCCTCAATCGAATCAAACGTAACCTCAATTTCTTGACCTTCATAGCCAAAACGTTCAGCAAGTTCTTCACTAGAAATTGGAAGCAAAACTTGTCTAGTAACACCTTTATAAACAACTAAAGCCATTAAATCCATTTTTTATTTTCTCCTTTCTTAACTAGCCTTCTACTTGTCTATTTAACTGTTCCAAATCAGCAACAGTAAAGACACCATATCCAATAAATGAATCGCCCTCATAATCAACAATTTCAATCTGTTCATCATAAGAACCACTCAAACCAATCACAGATAACTTTCCAAAATATAAAGGCAAGCTAAACCAAGCCTGCCTTCCATTTTTTGGATTCTTAATCAACACTCTTGAAGCCATATTCACCACTAGCAATTTTCTATTGCAAAAAGTACCAGCTATTGCCTTCATGACCAAGAAACACATAGGAATCTCCTAAACGACTAGCAATTTCTTCTTCATGTTCTTCTACATAAGCAGACAAACGGTCTTCATTGACTAACTGCTCATAATCTCCATGATTCAAAATACCTGCAAAATCAATCAATGCTTCCTGCGTATCAACTTCAGTAAACGAATTGACATACACATTATCAGGATTGCTACCATCAAATTGTCCAAACTCTACACCGTCAAAATATTCATCTAAGCGTTCAATAATCTTTGCAGGTTCATCAAGCAACTTTTTTCCAGAATTGTAATACTTACATACATCAGAAAATTTGTTATATACAACTTTAATACTCATTTTTTCTCACCCCTTTACAAAACAATAATAAATCCTTGTTTAGTAAATGCACCATCATAGGCACAATCTTTACCATAACTTTCAAAACTAAAATGACTTTCCAAAGTTTCTCTAGGAAGTTCTTCTAAAGCGCCATAAACATCATAAACCATGTATTGCCCTAACTGATAATTTGTTTCAACACCTTCATAAAGTTGAATATCATCAAAATTAAGTGCCAACAAATCTGACAATTTATAGCCACCTTGATATTCAAGAAAAGCATAGACTTTCTTTTCTTCTTCAATATCATAAAATTCATTAACTTCTGAAATTGTCGAACCTTCACAAGTAATTGACAAATCCTTAATTTCAAGAATCTTAATACATTCTTCCAATTCATCAGGAAATTCATCAATAACTTCTCCGACCGAATTATACTTACCTTCTTCAATTTTCAAATACTTACATAGCAGAAATAACATTGAATCACTTTCTTCAAAGCAATCATCAACTCCAAAAGGTGAATCAAATTCAAGTTTTACTCCATTTAACGTATTCTCAACAACTACTGTAAATTCCATATTTCTAACTCCTTATCAATGATTATCTAAAATCATATTCAAATTACAAATAGAATCTTCAATGACTTCAATTCCTTCAAAATGAATATATTTCTTTTTCAAAAGACTAAGAATATCAGAATATGCACTAATTAAACAGCTAACTTTATACACATCTTTTGAATCCAAATTTAAACTCATTTCAGAAATTTTTTGCAGAAAATCTTCTTCTGATAATTTACACGTATCCACGTTAAAACTTGCCCAAATATAAGTCTGATAAGCACGAGAAAACATATCTGATCCTTCTTCTAAATAAGATAAATCATCAGAAAAACCTGCTTCCTCTCTAGCTTTTAAATCCTTGACTACCATTGATTTTAAAAGTTCATATTCCACCAAAAATTTTTCATAAGAATACGCTTCACTCCGTAAAGTATTACATACCACAAATGCTTGCTGAACCAAAACAATGTTACTAGCACTTTCTCTATCTACAATAGGAAACACTTCTCCTACTTGACAATCAATTTTTTTATTCATTTTTTCTCCTTTTCCATATAAAAAAGGAAGCCATATTTGACTTCCTTCATTCCTTTACTTAAATTGAAGCTGAACGCTCAAAACTAGAACCAATCGCAAAGGCACGAGTTGTTACCTTGTTCAATTCCTTATTCATTGCATAGTAACTAGACAGGTCTTTCTTGATACACTCAATAACCTGATACGGTAGTTGCAATTCTTCATCATTTTTAAGAAGCGAACTCAATTCACCAGCCATAGTCCACGCTTGCTTAAATTCTTGATCCTTTAACTTTTTCGCAAGTTCATTAGCCAATTCAATAATTTGTTTATCTTTTCCTTGTAAATCCATTTTTTATACCTCTTATTTCTCTATATTTTTTTTCATTATCCAGCAACTATGCAGGCGAACGTTTTTTAACTTTCATTTATTTTCTCCCAAACAACGAATCCAACGAAACCTCAAGTAAATCAGCTAACTTAACAAGATTTTCAAAGCTAGGCTCTCTTTTTCCGTTTTCCCAGTTTGTGAAGGTGCTTTGTTTTACTCCTACTTTTTCACCTAGTTCTGTTTGTGTCAACCCTTTTTTTAGTCGTAATTCTTTTAATCTGACTGAAAATAAATTCTTTTTTTCTTCTTTTAACTTTAAATAGGCTTCTTTTGATATTTCTAAATATTCACTTAACAAAAAATCAATAGAAACATCAAATATACAAGCTAACATACTTAGATTTTCAAAGTTAGGTTCACGCTTACCATTCTCCCAGTTTGTAATTCTTACTCTATCGACATGAACTAAATCAGCAACCTCTTGTTGTGTAAGTCCTTTTGTCTTCCTCAACACTTTTAACTTTTCATGAAATTTCTCCATATCCTAAACCCATCTTTCTAAATGATATCTCTTAACCAGCAACAAATACACACTTTGTCTTTCTTTCTGATCACGTTTCATCAACCCAAAAAGCAACAACTTTCGCTTAATATCTACTTCGTTGGCTAAAAACTCCTCATACTCTTTGGTAAGTCTTTTTACCTCTTGCCAGTCTTTGCGATTTTTAGTCTTTCTATAGGTTTGACATTGAATATCTATGTAATCTTGATAATTTCTAGCTTTATCACTTGTCACAACCCCTTCATAGAAATACCGAGCAGGAATTAAAAAAACTAACTTCCTCAATTTTTCATCAGTAATTTTTTTCTTACTCATATACTGACCTCTCAATCTGCCTTCTTCTTAATATCAAGAATCGCATTCACTTCATCAGGCATTCTTGACCAGTCAATCACATAATCTCCAAAATAAGGCAAAAACATTCGCTCAGATTCTATAGGTATAACTGTTAGATTTTCATTCCCTTCAAATGAAGGTAAATAATGACTAATTGATTTTAGCCCACGATCAGTTGAACATACCAAGTTACTGTTATTTACTACTACAGAATCAGTACCTACTTTCTTGTATACTTTTCTCATAAGCTACCCTCGCTTGCTCTAATTTTTTCCAATTTTTATCACTTATTTCTCCATCAAAGAGAATCTTCTTTAGCTTATTATCACCAGTAATATTCTCCCACTTTTTTATCAAAGCAGTCACACCTGAAACATTTTCATTCAGCCATCTATACTGTTTGTCAAAGAAACCAGTTTCTACAGGTGAGATTGAAAAGCCAATTCTATCAACTTCACCTAGAAGTGAATACCACTCACGATTCAGAACCTTATCTCCATTCAATCTTTCAAATACTTTTATCTTACTGTTAATCACCCAAACAGCAAGTCTAGCCATATCAATTTTTTCATTCAGTGACTTTCTAACAAAATCCAAAGCGACATCATCACACATTCTCACCTCATAACGATTTTTGAATTTCAATGATGAATGAATCAAATCTATATCAAGACCTAGCTTCTTTGCCTGCTCAATATCCTTTTGATAAAAACAGAAATGATAAGCAGACTGACGAGAACCAAAATAAATTGTTTTTGCTTTCCCATATTGACCATTATCTTCAATCTGTTTCATTGTCAATCGACTTTCAACCAAACCACTATCCCAAAGATCAACTAGCTTACCAAGTTCAAAATTTCCATTTTCGTTATACTTTTCATCTAGCGCTATATCGAGCCGAGGAATATTCATGAATTTCCCTTCACCTTGTGAAATAGTACGCTCATACTCAAAACAGCGAATAAAGAAATCCCTCCAGCTTGACTTCTGCTCATTTTCAAAATACCACTCATACTGTCTGCATGCTTGACCTTTTAACTCAATCATACAGCCCATATCTTCCCTTTTCTTTGAAATGAAAACATTGATATTCTGAAATGTAAACTTTGTATCATATCCTGAACCACCCTTTTCTTCTTCAAGAAAAGGCTTATTTTGCAGACACAAAACATTTGCTATCACATCAATATAATCTTGTGTTTTAAACGTAACCTTCACATAGTCAACTTTTCCTTCCAAGGAAAATCCACTATCTCGCACACCTTCTTTAAAAGCTATCAACGCATTCACTTTCAAATCATAAGACTCAGGAATCTCACCAGCTTCTTTCCATCTATACAATGTTGCTCTATCTATTTCTAAATAGCTAGACATTTCTTGATCTGAAAAAGCGTACATCTTTTGTACCTTGTTTAGATTCTCAAATTCCATATTTCTCCTTACTTTTCAATAGTGTTGCATTTTTTGAAGCCAAAAAGTCAGTATTATCAAGGCTTTATGCTTCTACGCACATCTTCTACCCCCCTATTAGTCATAGGGGGTTAATTCGCACAATCCAGCCTGCTAGTACACGCTAGTACACGCAGTCGCTCGTCGCACTCGCTTCCTCGCTCCTGCTACTAGCTACTAGCAAGCTGGATTGCACCAACTAGCACAGTACCCAAAAAAAGCTGTTATACACTCCTATCTGGAATCCTACTTCAAAAATAAGCGCTAATTGTCTTCCGTTACCACTCCAAAGGACACAAAAAAGCGGTGGTTTTTCTAAAACCTCCGTCTTTTTTAGTGTAAATGTGATATAATCGTAGAGCAATGCTTTTCTCTTAAGCAAATTTTGCAAGAGAGGAGGTGTATTATAATGAGTCATACCTTGGAGCTCCTTATTGCCATCATGGCAAATGTAATAGCTGGAATTATCCTCTATTTCATTTGTAAGTGGTTGGATGGCAAAAAATAAGCATCGCCAGCCCATATATACCCGTTAATCTTCATAGAACGTAAAAAAAGCCCACAACTATTGGCACTAGTTGTGGGCTTTGGTGTTCTAATGAACCATACCTTAGTATCTAAAGTATACCCCATTTGGGATATCTTGTCAAATCAAATCCCCTCACAACCAATTAAATCAATATTCATCAAACGGAAAATTTTCCAAAATCTCACTCCAATTTTGAGTTGTATTCTGTTTCAATTCAAACAAATCCTTTATGATAGTTCTTTGAATCTCATTCAGGTACACTACATTATCTTCCTTTTCAAATTCTAAAATACCATCTAACTTATCTACTAGATTCTTCATTGAACCAGCAGACACACCAATTTCTTTAGAAAACACAAAAGTTCTTACTAAATCATTTCCACTTTCTTTTTGTTTACTAGACATCAACTCCTGAACCAATTCAGGACTAACCTTCCCAACTTCTCCTTTTTGCAATTCCTCTTGCGCTTCCATTTCTGCTTGAAGATTTTCTTTTTCTTCTTCTGACAATTCAGCACTCGGATTTTCCAAAGGATTGAAAGGATTTCCTCGCCGCTCAATCTTCTCATATTCATCAGTAAAAGAGAATCCCTTTTCTAACAAAGGAGAATAAAATTCTCTTGCCACTTCTCCATACACACTCGCATATCCACGACCATATACACGCTTACCGCCCAGGTACTTAACATACTTAAATTCCTTATTCCTATTGACTTCTCCGAAAGCTAAATCATATCCAACCTCGTCCAATCGACCAACAGAAATTCGGAAATTAATATTCGCTTGCAATTTTGAACCTAAATCTTCTCTTGAAGGCTTCTGCATTGCAATAGTTGCAAAACACCCAGCTTGCCTTCCTAGAAGCAAGAATTGACCCATAGCATTGTCTAAACGTTGTCTTGTCTGAAAATCAAGCATAGCACACAAGGCATTATATTCATCACAAACTAAAAAATAAGGTTCAAGTCCATATTCAAAAAACTTCTTCAAATCCTTGTCGCCATTTTCTTCACGCATTTTACGCATATAAGCATAGCGAGCGAACATAATTTGAACTGCTCTTTCAATCATAGAAACAATATCTTCAACCTGATAGGAAATACGACCTTCAAAAGCTTTCTGCTCAGACATAGTAACAAAGTCAGCTTGTTTAGGATCGCATATATCCACTACTCCAACTTTAGCCATAGCACGAATCAGAGTTCTTAAAAGAACTGTCTTACCACCACCAGTACCACCACAAACCAGCAAATGAGGATCATCAATAGGATTCCAATAGAGATTCTTCATTAATTGAATACCTTTACTAGAATATTCAACATCACTAATCTTAATACGATTCTGAAACGCTGAATAAGCCATTTTATAAGTTTTAAATTTAATATCGTCCTGAACTTCCATAAAGTCCATAAAGAACGTTGTTTCTAAATCTGAACCAATTTTCTTAAACTTATCTTGAAACTTATTCCCCGCCATTTTAAAAGCAATTTCCAAATCATACCGATTCTGCTTCATATAAACTGCTGGAAAAACAACTTTATCCCTTGTTCCTGAATCCGTCTTAATCTTTTTCGTATAAGAATATCCATTTTCTTTCAAAAAGAAAGCAAGTTTAGCAAGTCTTTCTAACTTTTGAAAAAAGAAAAAACGTTCTTGTGATAACCAAGTCAAATAAAGACTAATCAAACTAAACACTGTCACCATCAAACTGACAATCACTATCGAAGGAACATCAGCATTTTTTAGTTTCTCTAAATTTTGATAAATATAAAATCCTAATATTGGACTAAACAACAAAAAGAAAAAAGAAAAGATATAGTATCTTAAATTTTCCATGTAAGGCTTAATCTTAATTCCTCTATACGCAGGAAGTAAACTCATATCTTTTCTCCTTTAAAAATTATCCCTTATGTTCCTGTTTTTGCTCAGATTTTTGATCCTGCTTCTGTTCTTGTTTAGGTTGACCTCCACCTACACGCTTAACATTTTCAGCACGCAAGGCAAAAGCATGACCTTTAACCTCAGAAACATTGTTGTTTCCACGTGAAATTGTATATGAATCTTCATAAATCCAAATTGTGACATCACCAACAAGTTCAACTTCAGACATCATAGGAATATCTTCTACAGAGATACCTTCTTCCAATTTAACTGGAATAATTTCTTGCATTTTATCAGAAAAAACTTCTGCATGCGTTGGATAATCAACAGGTGATCCATCTACCATTTTAAAATTTTCAATAAAACTGATAAATTGCAATTTACCAAGCAATTCTTTTGCATCAACAGGAATTTCTGCATTATTAAATTTACGAATACTAAAAGCCATTATTTTTTTCTCCTATTTCCTATAATTTATTTCTCAAAACGCAATTCAGTCGCTTCAAATTGAATCTCTTCTTTTGTGCCAACCAAACGTGTCACCATATTAAGCCCTGAAACTGACTTAACAAATGTAAGACCTCTTGTTTTCGGAACATCAGAATTTGCCAAACCATATACACGAATAGTTACCGTACTTTGTTTATCCCCTGAAATCTCAAATTCTCGGAAAGGTACAAAATCATCATACGAACCACTGACTACTTCACGAAACTTTGGACTCACAACAACTTTAGATCCAATCACATTCAATCCCACAGGGAGTTTTTTAATTTTTGCCATTTTTTCAATTTCCTTTTCTATTTACATTTTTTCTTTAAAAAAATAAAGGACGATAAGTCCTGTTTTTTTATCGCCCTTTGCTACTATAAATTAGTCGTGCTTACGTTTAAGACTAGTAAGACCAAGAAGCCCTACAAATGCACCGATAAATCCAAGCGAACTTGAAGCAGTACCGGTATTAGGCAATGATGGTTTCTTAGGCTCTTCTGGTTTCTCAGGCTCAGGTGTATGTGTTGTTACCTTCGCTACCATTTCTTGACCGTTGACAATATTCACAAATTTATTTTCAATTTCTCCACTTGCAATACGTTCGACTTCAATATAAAAATCAGTGTCAAACGTACCTTTCACTCCTAGAGAGTTCAAGAAATCTTTGTCAATAAAATATGCCCACTTACCTTCTTTCTCATTCCATGTTACTTTAACAATCTTCTTGATAAAGTCAGAGTTTGTACTTTGGTCAAACTCAAATTGGAACGCATAAGAAGAACCCTTAGCAATCTTGTCTCCTGCCTTAACCACTTTACCATCAGACAAGACTACATCATAAGGAAGAACCAAGTCTTTTTCAGCTACATATTCAGTACCACGAATAATTCCTGACCAATTTCCTGTGTATCTGTCATGCTTCAAGTCAAGCATATCAATACCGTCATATTGATAAAGAGTATCGTGCTTAGAAGGCACAGTCACACCGTTCAAGAGGTAACGTAAGTACTCGCCAATTTGAATTTCTTGACCGTCACGCACCTTAGAGTTATCTTTGTGATCCAAAGCGTGTTTTTCAGGTTTCAAATCAGGAACTTGCACAGTTACCAAATTAGATACAAAAGCATTTCCAAAATCAATTTGATGGAAATCATTTTTCACAATTTTACCTTTTTCTACAAGCAAACGTGTAGGAAGGTCAATCGTGATATTCTTAGCTTGTTTAACGTAGTTTTGATAGAATGAAGCAGAATCTTTCGCTACCCAAAGGTAAAACTCGCCTTTAGGGTTCAATCCAGCTTCTTTCAAAATCCTTTGAATTTCTTTTGTACGTTCTTTTTCAGAAAGAACATGGTACATATTAAATAGTGCTTTAACATCCTTACCAGTAGAATCCTTCATAGTGATTTTGCTGTCATCTACCTTGTAAGCACCATCTTGAACATCATCTGCCATAGCCCATGTCTTACCATAAGTTTTAGAATCAGCAGTAAACGTTGAGTATGGTTTGTAATCAGTTGTCAAACTGAATTTCACATTTTTATCAAATGTGTTTGCGCCATCAATACTACGCTCAAAAGTATCTTTGATAGCCTTCATAGGCTTAGGTGTTGATGGTTTCACACGCAAGCGTGAGTAGTTCACTTTTACAGTAGGAACTAAAGGCATTTCAGGAATTTTTTTCTTCTCTGGTGGAGTTGGAGCAGGTGGAGTTGGAAGTGTTGGACGAGGTACAAACTCTTTTGGTTTCTCCAATTTAGGTTTAGGAATTTCCTTAGTATCCTTTTGTTTCAATTCAGGTTTACGTGGAGGATCTAAAGGGATAGAAATTGGAACAGTTGAACTTGCTTTACCAAACAACCCAACAGCCCAGCCACTATCTCCAAAAATCGAGCCGTCAGAAGGCATTTCTTTTCCTTCTTTTTCAGCATTGCTTTTCGCCCATTTACGCTCTAAAGCAACTTTCTTAGCAGAATGAACTCCTTCTCCATTATGATAAGTAAAATTCAAAGTAGATCCATAACCAACAGAAACTACTGAACCAAGTGGAATATCTGCTTCATCTTTAACATTATCATATCCAAGATCACCAGCTTTTACACCAAGATCAGGTACATCATTTTTCCAAGCTGTCTTATATTCACCCTTATAATAATTCTTCCCATTACGAGATACTTTTTCTACTTTAGAACCATTCGGATTTAAAACAACTCCTTCTGAACCATCTTCATAAGTCATGTTAAATTCTTGACCATAATCAACATCATTAAACATTGAAACGATAGCCAAATTCACTTTTTTATGACCTTTTTCATAGAAATAATCAATTTTTGTATTAAATTCAACTAAATTGCCATATACAAAATTAATAGAGCCACTATTATCCTTTTTGTGAATTGTAATCTTAGTAGCAGATAAAGGTTTTCCATTTTCCTGCCACTCAGCTTCTACTTTATTAAAAGTAAAACGAGCAGAAATTTTTTGACCTTTTTCATCTTCAGCAATATTATGTAACGTAAATGAATCACCAGCTTTAGGATTATAAATCTGTTTAAAATACCCATTTACATCACGAAGAAGATCAGGACGACTTGCACTAATTGTAGTATCATCATGAAGTCCAATATAATCTTTAACTTTTGTAAGTCCATCAATTCCTTCAAAAGAAGCAGTCAACTTCCCATAATAATTAACGCTACCACGCTGACTTTCGTCATAATCACCATAGACTTTAATATGAGGTTTTTCAGCTTTCAAACCTTTTTTCTTCAATTCAGCTTGTTGTTTTTCATATACCTCTAATTCTTTTCTATACTTTTCTAACTTAGTTTCATAAGTAGATCTTGCAACTGCATTTTCCTTTTCAACCTTTTCATTGTAGGCTTTTTGATCTGCTACGTTTTTGTTGTAGGTAGCTTCTTTTTCAGCGTTGTGCTTTGCGATACGCTCATTTTCAGCTTTGGTATCAGCTTCTTTTTTAGCATTATCAACAAGAATAGCCTTATTTTCAGCTTCAATACGTTTGACTTCTGCTTTATGATCCGTTACAGCTTTATCATACGCTTCTTGTTTAGACTTGTTTTCCTTTTCAATTACTTCACGTTCTTTAGTAGTTTTATCTACCTTAGAAGAATAATCAGCAGTCACAGCTTTGACATTTTTTTCCTGATTAACATAATCAGCTTCAATTTCTTTCTGCTTACCTGCTACTGTATCAGTAGTTGCAACACCTTTATCCTGAACTGCTCCGACTTCAACTTTAACACCTGCGTTTTTAGCGTCTGTTACAGCTTTGTCAAGATTGTCATGAGCAATAGGAACTTCTACTTCTGTTTTCTTTTCTACAGCAACAGGTGTAGTAGGTTTTACTTCATCAGCAGATACAGTCCCTTGAAGTCCCATTCCCAAAATACCAAGCGCAAGAATAACTCCACACGCACCAGCTACTTTTGTCTTACGGATTGAACCGTAAGCCTTAAATTCTTGTGTCTTTGACATCTATTTTTTTCTCCTTTTTTTCTATAAATAAAAATTTCAATTTTACAATCCCATTCTATGAAGGTGAACGAGATCGTTTATAAACCACTAAAATCATTTTTTCTCCTTTTCTATAAACAAAAAAAGCCAGTTAAAACTGACCTTCTAAAAATATCCCCATCTACTTAAAACAATATTACTTATTATAGAATATCTTTCTCAGATTCAACATTTTTTCTAAAACTCAACAATCACTCCATTTTCTCTAAAATAAGCATACGTTCTTTCGATTTTAGAAATTATCTTGCTGTAATAACAACGAGTCAACTGTCCAACACCATACAACTGATAATATAAATCTTCACAGCATTTCTTTGATGATACATAAACATCAGCACCATTTTTTACATGAGCATAGATTTTCAAATTCCAGCAGAATCTACTATAGATTCGATTATACTCTTTTATGATCCATTCTTCGGAATATGTTCTTAACCCCTCTTTATAACCATACTCTTCGATTTTAACACACCTCTCTCCTACTACTCAATCTTATCTAATAGGTCAAGTAAGAATTGCTTCACTTCACTCTTATGAACATATTTAGTCTTATCATCAGCACTAAAGCGAATAGTCTCTTCATAACTTTTTCCTTTAGTCAACATTGTTACCAACCCATGAGAAAATTGATGGTGACAACCTAGATTATCTAAATCTTTAGTAGAAAGAACACCATCTCGATCAACACTAAAACTTTCTTCAACATTGACAAAATCATCAATCTTACAGTTATAAAGGTAAGCTAACTTATACAGCTTATCAAGACTAGGTTCACGTTCTCCACTTTCATATCGAGCATACGCTTTCGGTTGAATCTCTAAATACTTTGCTAAGTCCTCTTTCGACTTATTATACATTTCTCGATACAACCGAAGAGCCATCGACACATTCAACATAAATTCTTTTCCTCTCTACTTTAATGTGATAATCGAAAAGAAAACCACAAACAACACAAATACAATCAGAATTATCAAATGACTAAACATCCAATAAATCAAAAACATCATCAAAATAAGCATAGACAATAGCATTCCAACTCTTACTAAGTAGATCCAAATATCCATCTTTCCTCTTTTCTATTCTCTACTCATATTGTTAATTTACATAAAGGAACTCAATAATTCCCTTGTGAAAACTAACAATACTTTCAATTCTTATCAGGACAAAACCTGTTTTATAAAAATCTAGATATTGTTAATTATTATCATTAGTATCTACTGAAGTTAATAAATAAATATGGTACAATATAAATAAATTATTTACAAGGAGCAATTATGAAAAATTTAAATGATTATCTAATTAACAAAGATACTGATGAAATCCTTTGGAAATTCGCATTTCTAGGAAATGAATCAATTATAAATCAACGAATTCAAGAATTAGCAGACTTAGCTGAAGATGAAAATTGGACTTCAACCAATTCTACAAAACCAAACAATATCCTTTATAGCTATCTCACCCACACTTTTAACAGAGCCTTTGAATTAGGTAATGAATACATCATTGTCAACGATAATGAAACACACGCTTGCTTTAACACAGGACTCTTAACAGAAAACGGCGAGGACATCATTTGCATCTTCAACGAATATAGAAGTAGCAAAGACTATAAATGGCACCTCAACGGTTTCAAAAAAGAATCTGACTATGATTTTATGTCACAATTCCCCATCACACCAAAAGTTGTTAATTATTTTTCAAATCCGGAAGATATCTACTTCGACCCTAACAAACACCTAACTAAAAATTTAGATCATATTCTTAATGATAATTTCGAAAGATTTAGCGACGATTTGCAAAGCAAGGGAAGCTCCTATATAAATGCACTGTTAAACAATGCTTTAGATTTGACAATTAAAAGATGTAAACGAAACTATCGTATAGCAGTTCCACAATACTACAAAGGAAAAATAACATATCTCTTACCTGTTTCATTGGATAATCAACTCATGTCAGTAGCCGTTGAAAAAATCAATAATCGCTACCGTGTAAACACCATTTTTACACTTGAAATGGCATATAAAAACGCCAGATTACTTATGAAACCTGAGGCGGACTGGCTTACATCTATAACACAATAAAAAGAGCGGTCAAATTAAACCGCCCTTTTTTTATTTAAAACTATCCACAAATAAAACAAATCATTAAATAAAGCAAATCATTAAATAAAGCAAATCATTAAATAAAACAATCCACTAAATAACACAATCCTCACGAATAATGCTATTCGCACTATTATAATACCCCACTTTCAACCAAAAGTCAACTTTTATGTTGAAAAAGTAGATTTTTTATCTACTAACTTCAATAGATACTAATAAATGTATGCTCTTATCTTCGCACACTTTCGGAATATCTCACGACAATCCTACTCTCTTCGCCATGGTCACAGATTTAAGGATAACTCAATACCCCCTCTTCCTTACCCAAAGGCATTAGCAAGATTTTACTCTTACACACCGACCATACGATAAAGCCTCACTATCTCACTCTAGTTACCTCTTCAAAGTATCATTGACTGCTCCACAGCCGTCAGTTCCCTTTTCTTATCTACTAAGGCGAAAGGACGAAAAACCCAACGTGAACTTTACAAACTCTAAACTCCTTGCCAACCACATTTACTTATGGTATAATAATACCGTTTATCAAACAAAAAAACAAAATATCGTAAACAGCTTAGTAAGATGGAAACACACTTTGCTGGATTTTTGTTTTCAAAAAATTAGAAAAGAGAACATTATGACTGAAATCATTATCAAAACAACATCCATTATTTACAACATTATAAAGTTGTTAGTCCGTCTTTACATTAAATCTTTTGACTCAAATCCATATTTGACAACTTTTTGCACAATATTCATCATTATACGTTATCTATGCTTTCCATAGTATTACTAAATAAGTCAGCAAAGAGTTTAGAATCTATAAAGTTTTGTAGATACATTTCATGGAATCTAGCTATATAAAATACTATCTAGTTTGATTTCTCGTCTGCTCTATGATAGAATACAACCGAGAATACTTCTTTCCCTCTCCTTTATAAAGATAACTTGAAAGCAAACTTTGAATAGATTTAGCCCATTCAAAGTTATCTTAAACAGGAGGTGCGGATATGAAAAACGTTCTCATCAGATTGTTTTTATTCATCTATGTTATTGTGAAACTATTTATTTCACTTTACAAAGATTGTTTAAACACAACCCCTAGAATGACAATCGCATTTACAATCTATACGATTATAAGATTGTTATTTTAGTAGTAAGCTAGGTTTTTACCTAGCTTATTTTGTTACAACTAAACTCCATGAAACATATCTACCATCAGACAACTTGACATTTTACTATTTTTCACTTATAATTAAATTGCTACATTTAATATTCGTGTTTGGTCAGTGTCTATCATTGCCTGACACGTTTTTTTATTTAATTTTCAAAGACCAATAACTACTATCGTTAGTTAGAGAAAATACCTTATACCTGTTATCACTTTTAAAAAGGAAGCACTCAATCATTTACTTGAAACAAAACTCATATTTGCAAACTATTGATTATTCTTTTTAAAAATTTTAAATACAGATAGGTTTCACTCTAGCTAGCTTTAATAGCTCTAGCAGTACAACCAACTCACACTTGATTGTACTAAAGAACCATTAAATTAAATAAAGGAACCCATATTATGCCTTACACCGAAAACGAAATTAATGCAAAACTCAATTTTTTTATCGAACCAAACTTGAGGAAAGCCGAAAATTACGCTCAACAATCCAATCCTTTTCTTGCCCATGGAACAATCGAAAACATGTTCGATGAATTTAAAGAAACCAAATTCTTTAAATCTTTCTCTTCTTCTAATGAGAAATTTATTGAGAAATATTCAATTTTAGAAAATAGCTACCTTGAAAGGTTAATCGATACTATAGGAAGTGCCGCATTTGCTAACGTAAAAATCAGTTTCTATGATGAACTTATTGGCTTACTTCTGAAGTCTCAATTTTCACTGAATGATTTTTAAAATCTTCCGCAAATTCATTAGCTAAATTTAGAAGCTCCTGTTCATACAGACTGAGAATTTCACGAAGACGTACCTTGTATTTCTCTGGAAGTGCTACACTCAATTCATAATCTTCAAGTTCGTATTTATTGTCTTCCGCTTCCTCCATGAGTTCTGGATAACAAATTTTAAAGTCAAATACTGGTCGACTATACTCATATTCCAATCTACGAATAAAATTAAAAGCTTGTTCTCCTGTTAAATCTCCTAATTTAGAGTTCACGTCTACTCCAATAGAAGAAGAAATATGATCGCTTAAACGTTCCAATCCTGATGCATACGCTTGACGAATTTCATCGAATTCTTTCAAAAATGGTTCGTTCGTTTCAGAAAGATATTTTAATGGTTTCCTTTTTAAAAAATTTCGAAGAATCCATTCATCTTTATGACTTTTTTCCAATTCTAAATCTCTAGCTAAAGCCAAGATTTCTAAAAATTCCATTTTCTACTCCTCATTTATTTTATGAAAGGTATTGACTTAACAGCTTTTAATCTGTATTATTATAATACAACTTTTTATCTGTTTTGTCAACAGGGTTTTTAAAACTTTTTTATGTTTTCTAAAAATTTAAAAGAATTAAGATTGAAAGCCAATCTTACTCAAGCACAAATTGCTCAAGAGTTGGATATTACTCAACAATCCTATCAAAAATGGGAAAGCGGTAAAAGCAAACCAACCCTTAACACCCTTGAAATGTTTTCTGACTTCTTTGGGGTTTCTATCGAAGAACTTCTATCTGATGGGACTGTTCGTATCGAATCAATCCTCAACGCTGATAAAATCTCTTACAAGAACCAACTACTATCAGATGAAACCGTTGATTTAATTAAGAAAACTATAAAAGATGTATTATAGCTGTTTTGTTTTATCGCTATCAGCTATATTTATATTATATAGCTAATGGCTATTTTTGTCAACACTTTTTTAAAAAAATTTATTTTTTTTTATTTAGAAAGGATCTCTTATGTTTTCTGAAAGACTAAAAGAACTAAGAAAAAACAAGGGCTATACTCAAAAAGAAATTGCTCAAGAGTTAAATATAGCCCAATCAAGTTACGCAGATTGGGAACGAAACAAGAAAAAACCTACTCAAGAAAAACTAACCTTGATAGCTGACTTTTTCAATGTTTCTACTGATTATCTACTAGGTCAAACGGATATTCCAAATTCAACTTTAGAAGCAGACATCGATACAGCTATTGATAATTCAGTCGCTTATGATGGTACACCAATCACAGATAACGATAGAGAGATCATCAAAGACTTCCTAAAAGACTATTTTGCAAACAAGAAATAAGTATGAATCTAAATAAAGTTATAAAAGAGATAGAACAATTAAATTGTAAAGTGATCACTCTTAAAAACTTAAACTCTAAAGGAAGATATATTCTTGTAAATAACCAGCACTTTATTTTTCTTCGTTCCGACACAAGCGATATTGAAAAAATAAATGTACTTCTTCATGAAAAACACCATTTAATCAATGATGATTGCAACAATTCACTTTCTCAAATTGATACTTTTAAAAGTCACATTGAAAACAACAGTGAAAAAGGACGAATCCTTGATTTTATGAGTTTAGTGAATAGCGAATATCCAATAGATGAACACTTCAACTATCAAGACTACCTCAAAAATGCTGATATTCCTTCCAAGTATGAAAACTACGTTAAAGAAATAGCCACACAATTTTATAATGAAAACAAAAAAAATAACACTATCTAATGATAGTGTTTTTTTCATTCTATCCTATTGTAGCAGTTAAACATAACTCATTGTTACAATAAACATCTAACTCACTTTCAGAGTTTCCAAAAATTCCCCCACCTTTTTTATTGAATACAAATTTAACAAAATAAACCTCTAAATCGCCTTCATATTCAACTTCTGAATCAAAGTTTGATCCAGCTTCCATATCTTCAATATAATCAGAATAATCATTTAAGAAATCTCTTAAAAAATAATTCAACTTTGGCTTCAAAAATTGAGGTACAGAATTGTAATAACTAACATTTTTTATTTCCATTTTCTATCTCCTAATAAATAGTATTCTATAATTCAGATTCTAATTCTCTTATAATCGAATATAAGGCTTCTTTTGTTTCAGGAACGGATTTTTTCAATATTCCTTCCACAATTTTAAAATTCAAATTTGAATAGTTATGATAAATAAAATTTCTAAATCCTTTTATTTGTACCCAATTTATCCTATCAGAATACTTCTGTTTTACTTCCTCTGATAATTTTCCTAACGATAACTGTTCTCCTACTTGTCCTAAATTCATAGCGATAGAATCAACTACCATATCATCATCTAAAGGTAAATTATATCTTCTTGCTTTATCCAAAACAGCAACAGCCTTATCAAGATATAAAACCATATCCTTCAAATACGCTATATCAGTTTCAAGAGATTGACTTCTCATAAATAACCTCTCTATCATTCAAAAAATTTTTCTTAACTAACTTCCCAATATTCGTTTTAGGAGAAAGTAAATCACTAACCAATAGAATATCTATATTACCATCAAAAATAGTTAAAAGCCTACCATATACATCAAAATATATCGAATCATCCTCTAACTCCAAAGCAATATCAACATCACTTCTTCCATCAGCTTCACCCCTAGCATAAGAGCCAAATAGATAAATTTTAGATAAATCATATTGTTTAGCAATAGGAACAATTTTTTCCTTTATCTGATCTATTGTATAAACCATAACTAAACCCCTTTATATCATATACAGCCATCTTTTATTTCATCTTACTCAGAATCAAGTTTAACATCAAAAGGAATACTTCTTGTCAACACACTTTGCTTCAAAAATAACTTCACAGCAGTTGACATATCCAACCCCAACTCATTAAAAATTGCAGTCGCTTCTTTTTTCAATTCATCATCTACTCTTACAGCAATTTGTGACATAGTATTTCCCCTTAACTTTTTTTTGTATATCTATTGTATCACTTTTAGACAGACGATTCAACTTTTTATATATCAGTAAATACAAAATAAAATAGACCAGCCTCCTGATCTACTTTATTCTATATTCATTGACTTTTGGTCAAATTTTGGTCACACTTTGGTCAAAGATTCCAAAAATACTAACCTATTTTAAAAAACTAAATTGTGATGATTGCCCATAAACAAACACTTTGAATATTCTTTACGCTTCTTTACGCTTCCCAAAATGCCCCCTGCCGGAATCGAACCAGCAACTACTCCTTAGGAGGGAGTTGTTATATCCATTGAACTAA
>ERZ773051.396-NODE-396-length-32219-cov-9.791071_pt1 | contig 32219 bp, 23 predicted proteins | sample MGYA00580631_ERZ773051 | MGnify/ENA primary metagenome ERZ773051 (study PRJEB29015, sample SAMEA2738137) | human oral metagenome | biome: human oral; feature: human-associated habitat; material: saliva | place: China | collected 2204 ... | reverse complement strand
ACACCCGATTTCATCCGCCGTAAACTTCATCTAATCGCCGCGGTGAACCCATCTAACACCACCGTGAACATAAAAGCAAAAAGCCTTCACCCCTTACGCGCTGTGCAACAACCACTTGCGGCATACGGGTGAAGGAGTGAAGGCTAAAAACGAAAACCTCCTAACGCGCGCGCGTACGCGAGAGGACAAAATGGAGGGAAAAGTCAGGTTCATCCATATTTGGAGTGATGCGGCAATCGTGCAGTGCATATAACCTTAGATGAAAGTACCTTTCTTCCCTGAAACCATAGGCAACCCTCTTCATCACTCTATAAAGTCGCGAGTGCGAAAACCATTCTTCACCAAATGGGCATGACCGCATTGGGGACAGCATTTCGGAGCTCGTTTACTTTCGATATGTAAGATGATTGTATTACCTTTGTATTCCTCTCGTAGACACTTGTGGTGATACAATCCCCAAGCATGATATAGAAAACTGCTGTTCATAACTGTATGTTTGTTGGTGCAAATTCAAATATACAATTTGTTCAGCGGTTTTCTTCTTTTTAGAAGGTCATCACTCCAAATGTCGGATGAACCAGATTTATTTATTTTCTATTCTTTGTTAAGTGGTTTTGGTACCAGTGCGTACACTGGCTGTCCGGTAAAATGCATACTTTGGCTCCTGTTGTTTATGTCTTTATATTAAACGTAGTTATTGAGAACTGAAGTTTATGATTTCGTCAAGCCTGGATTGTGTATCCTCTACTCTATTCTTGTTTAACGGAATACCAATCATGTAGACTTGAATCTCAGTAGTTGCGAGACAACTATTTATACTTATTTCTCGACAAGTAAAATCGCTGAATGGATAGATTAGCAAGGCTTGCTTTTTATTCATACCATTCATCGAACAATAAGCAAGCAATTGATGTAAATCATGACGGAATGTATTTTTGAGCTCTTCGCTGTTATTGTTCCAATTAAATAGATGACTCTTGTATTTTGCGTCAACCACAAATTGTTCATCTCCCTTCTGAATAATCATATCTGGTTCCAAGTAGTTAATCGCCCAGGATGGACGTTTGCTCACACGAATACCATAATGAGGATTATTCACAGGCCTTGCCCCTTTCTTTTTAGAGACATCGGTCAATAAATACTGAACAAATCTCTCAAAGAAAACAGCATAATCGATACGCCATGCGAATTTCTCATTAGATCTATTGGATAAGATACTATTGGCTAATTCTTTAATTTGTTTAATGATTGAAGGATCTGAAACTCTGATCTTTATATTATCTGTTGGACTACAAGTTTTATCTCGTAGTTTGATCTTCATCCTAGCTATCTGTGACGAATAGATCGCACGGGTTCTAAGTGGCGTACGCAGAGATTCTAGTTCTTCGATAGCAAGTTGGAGGACATAGTTTAATTGTTGCCACTCTGGATGATCCGAGGTAAGAATATTGCATTTGTTGTGGAAAACAGAGAATTCCATAGGATTACGCGCTGTTCTTAGGGTATATTCCGGCCACAGCGTAGATCCGCTCGGTTGGCGGCTGGCTCTAACTTCGTTAGTAAACTTTCTCCATTTGAACCTTTCCGCTTGCTCATAAAGTTCCAGGTATTTGCAACACTCAATGAATATCGGAGGCGTCATCTGAGAATCCTGGACCAGTTGAAGTTCGTCGGAATATTCAGGTCTTATGGTGCTATCAAGTAAACTTATTAGTTCTCCTACATCCTCTCCAAATCGTCCGGTAACGGTTAGATCGCCCACCGCTTTACCATTCATAGGAGAAATAATAGGGATTGTCCCAACAAACCTAGATGTTTTGAGCTTGATAACAGGCTTGCCATTGTCTGACTCTACATATGCCGAAATATCAAGATAGGACAAGTTCTTCTGATTCAGATCCACAAATCTCTGCATGACAGCCTCCATGGAGCGGTCTTTCCATTTCCAACTTTGCTTCACCTTATCGCAAGTCCATATTGTAGAAGACAAAGTGCTTAGCCGTCCAAAAGAAAATACCTGCATTTTACTCATACATCAATTTCCCAGTTTCTTTTAGAAATAAGTCGCAGAAGGCATCTTTAGCTTTCAATAGATAACCTTCAGTCAAGTATTCTTTGATCAAGGGCAATAACTCATAGATCATACGCTCCTTCATTTCCTCGGCTGGTTTGTTTGTCCCAACAATGAAATAAGATTGCCCCGGTTGGAGATTAAGTTCATCATCTGTAGCGTATTGAAAGAAGATATCTGCAAATTTATTATAGGTTTTTTCCATAAATTTCTTACCAACTCCTGGCGTTATCTCGTGAGGACGGAGAGTGTACCATGCAAAGCGGCGGCGCAATGCAAAATCTACGACAGCCAAACTTCTGTCTGCCGTATTCATGGTTGCTATTACATAGAGATTATCCGGGAGTTGAGTCAGTTCCATGCCACCAACTGATATTTTAACCTTTCTCATCCCCGTTTGATATTCGAAGAGGTAGAACACAGGTCCCAGCACATTCGACAAATTGGCGCGGTTGATTTCATCGATGATCAGCAGCACCTTTTCGTCCTCGTGTTCGATTGCATATTCAACAGCTTGATAAAGAATTCCTTTCTTTGCTTTGAACTGTGGTTGCGACATGTCCTCAGACATATTAGGCTCTATACCGTAGACAAAATCGGAGAAAGTCGTTTCTGCATGGAATTGTTCAAAGAAAGTTTGATTGTACTCCTCATTATTATTAGCGATATTCAATGCAGTATAGGTTTTCCCTGTTCCTGGAGCCCCCTGCAATACGATATACTTACGGTTTTTGAGAAGGTCTTTAATATCATTTTCCTCCTTGTGGCCTTCAGAACCGGAAATCTTTGGCAAGGCCTTCTCTATTGCGTTTCTCGGGTCCTTATTTGTTGCCCAAGAGCGTATCTTGGCGTAGGTTGCCAGCCATGCATAAATGATTTCTATTCCATTTTCTTCTTGAAGATCAACAATGCAACTAGCGGGCAAAACAGTCTTATATCTCCCTATGACAGTTGTTAATTGGGAGTGTGATGTGTTGATTTCATTTATTTTACTTATTAAATCAGTTGATGCGCTTTCTATATCATTGAAAGATGCTTTGAAAAACGTATTCTGGCCCTTGAGTTTAAGGAACATTCTGCGAATGCCTGGAAGTGCAGCCAGGTGATAGTCGTTGCGGAATCCAGACGAACCTACTCCTAAGCAAACTACGCAAGTCTTCACGTCTGAGTAAGAATCTGGAAAAACGACGAAAGAGAAGTCTGAATACTGACCGGAAGTTTCTTCTTCTGGATTGAGAAATCCCCAATATGCTTTACCCTCTGTAAACGCATTTTTTTCTAAGTTATTTCTAACAATAGTATTCCCTGTGGGGTTTTCTATTTGATGGCCTTTATTTTTAGGCTTCATACCCATATCTTTGGCTTGGGCATAAACTTTGTCGAATAATTCTTCTGCTGTCATATACGTGTTTAATAAATTGAGGTGTAAATAAATGTGGCATTCTGTTGCCTTATCCCTTTATTCTTATTTGGGTGAAAAGTGTTATAACTGCCTTGTCATGACAGTACTCCATGCATATTATAAACTATGTACAAGATGTACCAGGGCAATAAGGGGGTGTAACATTTGCAAATGTACAAATTGTTTTTGAATATTGCCGTCCGCTAAACTTCAAAACGCCACAATTTCTCTATCCGCAATGCCTTCGTAGAGTCAACCGGCAAGTGCAAAATTAGACTATTCTTTTGAATAACTCTGCTTTTGGTGTTTCAAACATCAGCTTTTGTCTAGGTCTACTGTTAATTTTCTTCTGTCTACTCGCAATCTTTTTATCGGTAACCTCATCGAAATTAGTGTGCTTGGGAATATACTGTCTGATGAGTTTGTTTGTATTTTCAATCGCTCCCTTTTGCCATGAGGCATAAGGATCGGCGAAATAGACGACTGCTCCCAAATACTTTGTAATGAGCTTGTGTGCGGCAAATTCAGGACCGTTGTCAGTGGTTATGGTCTTGATGTGTTTCTTGTAGGGAAGCAGCAGACGTCTGACTGCTTTGGACAACGGCTCGGACATCTTTCCATGCGCAAGTTTGGTCATAAAGAGCATGTTTGTGGAACGCTCCACGATTGTGAGTATGGCGTGGTTGTGAGCATCCACAATCAAATCCATCTCAAAATCCCCAAAGCGTTATCCGTCCGCCTGCTCGGGACGCGAGTGAATATTCGTTCTTTCAGCAATGGGAAAACGTTCGTTTTTCATAGGTTCTAATCCATGAAAAACACCGCGGGGTGCGACGCCGAAGCGGCCGGGGCGCGTAGCCCCGAAGAGCCATACCGGCAATACAAAAAAGTCCCTTTTTGAGGATTCTCGGAGATTAATTATCTTTGTATTGCGTATGTACAAACAACTGACCTCAGAGCAAAAGTCGCAAGTCTTTGCCTTGCTGCAAAGAAGATGCCCAAGAAAAGAAATCGCACGTATCGTGGGAATCAGCCAATCCACGCTTTCTCGTGAATTAAAACGCAACAGCACCCGGTCGGCAAGTACATTTGGTTCAAGGCGCATGCCAAGGCCGTGGAACGTCGCAAGCGTTCCACACGCAATGCTGCCCTTGCTCCCGAATTGGTATGGAGAATCAAACAACTCATCATCGAAGAACAGTGGTCCCCGCGACTAATATCGGGCGTGTTGAAGAAGGAAGGCGTCAGTGTTTCATATCAATGCATCTACAACATGATCCACGCCGACACAACCGGAGAATTGGCGCGACACACGCGTCATAAGCTCAAATATAGGCGCAGACCCAAATACAAAGGTTTTTCCCCAAGAGGCTGGATGCTGCTACTTCACAATGCCGTTGTCCCAACTAGAGCGTATGTCTTTGATCTTTCGTGCTTTGTTTTGACGGCCTTTGAAGCATGACCATGAGCAAGAGACATAGAGCATATTGCGAAATCCTAGATTGCCGATGATGTTTGTGCTAGGAAGTACCGAAGAAATTCGTTCTTGTTGCATCGTCTTGCCAGTGGAGAACGCATTGCGCAAGCCCAAAGACAATGAAACCTTGTGCCATTGATAGCCTAGTTTCACATCAGAGACTGCATATTTGTGCACAAGTATCGGGCCTATGAGTTGCTCCGAAGCAGAACGATAGTATGCCGTCAGACTCCAAGTACGCCAATAGACAGTGAGGCCTGTCTGAAGATTGAAATAGCCGTTGCCGGTGCGTGGAGGATTGGGAAGAGCGGCAGATTGAGGAGCAGCAGATGAGAGATAAATCGATTTATCCCAAGAGAATTTGGGTTCTACATATACATTGACTGCACGATTCCACAGGTCTTGCGAGAAGTAAAGTCCAAAATCTAAGTGGTGTGTGTTGATATGATTGTTAATGCTAATCCAGAAATTTTCATCTTTCCTTTGCACTTCTTGCTCGGCAATGCGCCGGTGAGCATATTCGTGGTTCACATAGGCAAAAGCAGTGGTGCCGGCACGCTGAAAACTGAGTGTGAGTGCGTTGATGTTGGTGCTAAATCCGCGTAGGCCTGCATTGCCTATGGAAAATATGTTGGCGTCGTCTTGATGAGGATAGGCCGAAAGTTCAGAAAGCGTAGGAAGTGTGGGGACTTGTTCGTAACGATAGTTGAGCGACCAAACGTCGTTAAGAACATAATCTAAGGATAGATTGGGTTGAAACGTCCAAAACACATGCTGTTCTTGCGATTCACCAAAGTTCTCACGGCTACATCCTAGACCTAGCGCAAAATAGAGTTTGTCCCAGTTGCCACTCCATTGCGCATAAGCAAAGTGGGTGGCATCGAGAAAGCGAAACGTTGCGTTGTTGGTGCCAACATAACTGTTGCGCGTGAAAGAATTAGCGTGTTGATAACCCACATTTAAGGTATGGCCATTGGCAAAGGTGTGCTGAAAGTCAGCTTCTCCGCGCCAACTGTATTTTTCGCCCTCCACATCATAAACATTATTGAGGAGAGATGTGCGCAGTCCACGTTTGTAGCGGTTGTTGAGCCACGCACCAGCCACAGAAAGTGTGAGTTTATCGGCCGGAGAAAGGTTTTCTTCGTAATAGGCACGGAGGTGTGTACGATTTTCTCTGCTGTGTGTCAGCGTGAAAAGATCGCTTGCGGCATCTCCCCACACACGTTCGTGCAGCGTGCGCTCTGGAAATCGCTCACTACTGAACCCGCCTTTCACATCGACTACTCGCTGCTTAGGAATCACTAAAGCGTAAGTTAGCACGGCGTTATCGCTGCGGAAATCGTTGCCTTCGTAACTTCCTGTTTTTGAGCGCTGGCGAGAGCGTCCGTCAGGATAGAAGAAATTCTGGTGACTTTCGGAGAAAGCCTTGGTCACGTCGTTAGCCTTGAAATTATATTGCAGCCCTAGTGTAGCATTTCGGTGAAAATATTTTGCCCAAGCACCATCATCGTTATAACTGGTGGTTAGTGCATTCATCGCATTTGCGCCAAAGGCATAGCCATGATTAACCAAACGCGTACGCACATCAATGACAGCTGCTACGTGACTTCCATATTTCGAAGGAACAATAGTGGAAATTTCCACCTTCCCCACCATCTCTTGTGGCAACGTTTGCAAATTATCAAGTGATGATTCAACACCATTGATGAGAACAATCACACTTCCCGAACTAGTGGTGCTGATTATATTTTTCTCCACAGGATCAATCTTCACACCGGGTAAACGTAGCGCACAGAGCAAGTCAAGCCCATTGGTTGTATGTTTCCGTTGTAACGTAGAAGGGAAGAGAGTATACCCACCTGTCTTTTTCGCGATTTGTGCGCTATTGACTACAGCCTCGTTGAGTTGCTGCACCTGCACGCTGTCGGCAGGTGATTGTGCCAGTCCACATAATGAGAAGAGGGAGAAAACACCTAAGCAAAATTTTCTATCCATAAGATGTGCGTTGAGGTTGGGAAAGATCATTGTATTGAACGGTACTTACCTGCTTAATAATCGATTGGCTACATTGGCAGTAGGCAGATGGGGCGTAGAGTCAACCGGCAAGTACCCATTTAGGCTATGCGTTTGAAGCACTCTGCTTTGGGTGTTTCAAACTTTAGTTTTGTCTGAGCCTACTGTTGATTTTCTTCTTTCCCTCTCCTTCCGATCGGTGGAAGGAGAGGGAAAGAAGGGCAGGCAGCCGCCTACCAGAAAATGAAAACGACTGGATGATGCGAAGCAGAGCGCAGGAATGGTGCATGTATCACCTCTTCATAAACTCTTTGACGCGCTTGAGAGGGATGCCGAAATTGAAGTTGTCCGAGCCGTTTAATTTGGCAAAGTTGACCGCAACGATGTTACCCTCAGCATCGATGACAGGGCTACCGCTCGAACCTTGCACGGTGGCAATATCATACAGCACCCTTTGTCCGTCGGGAAGTTGGGTCACCTTTCCACTCGTCATCTGCGCTTGGATACCGGTACGCGTTTTGGCGAGATCCGGTCCGGCATTGTAGCCGATCATGTAGAGCGGTTGTCCCATCTCCAACGGGAGATCCTCATCTTCGATGGTGAACACTTTGGCATCGCCGGGTGTTCTCTTGTTTTTCAACTGGATGAGCGCCAGATCCACGTCTTCGAGATCGGAGGTTTTGATGACCACACAGGGATTTTTGCCCAAGAAATCTTCGACTCCCGTCACGTGCGTGTTGTTGTAGGCGATGCCCAGTTCGCAAACCGAACTGATTCTCAGCGCTCGGGGATCGTCGAGTTCGTTGAGTTGCTGAATGGCTTGCTCGCATTGGTCATACTGGCTTTTCAGTTTGCTCTGTTCTTGCTCGATTTCGCTAATACGGGCGTCGTTCGAATAATATCCTTCCTCTACATCGTCGTACTCCTCATTGTATGCATACTGCTCTTTGTTTTTTTCCAACTCGTCGAACCGGTCACTGAGTTGCTGCTTTTGATACTCGTAGTACTGCTGTACGGCGTGAAGGAGGTTTCTGTAACCGGCCTTGATGTCGTTTTCATCAATCGAGGGTTGTGCCACGTGGCGGTTAGTCATAATCGTACCGTTGTTGTCGACGAAAAAACCGGTGCCGGACATCCACGAACAGTTGTTTCGGATCTCATTGACGTCGAGCGTGACGTTCTCCAAATCTCCGTCTTTGTCCAAATCAGAAAAGAACATGGATTGACCATTGGGGAGTTTGATTTTGTAGTAGTACTTGTTGAGAATGAGCACTACCCCACTTTTGTTCTCGTCGAAGAGTTCGGCCTGCGTCAATTCGCGTTTGCAAGACGCAAACAACAGCAAGAGTAAGGCGAATAGGGGGAGAAGACGTTTCATACTGTTGAATTTAAGACGGGTTTCAAGGTGTTCGTTGAAAGGATTTGAATGTTGGGGCAAAGATACAAAATATTCCATCCTCCCCTCCATTTTAGGATAAAAAATAAGCTCTATTTTCTCGCCAACCGGGCCCCGTCGCGCGCAATTGGGTGGGCCGACCAAACGAAACACCGCGTCCCCAATAGCGATGGGGACGCGGTGGAAGATCTGATCGGTGCAGGAACGGGACGAAACCGTCGCTGCGCTCCGTGCCGCTGAGGGGAAATTCAATAACGGCGCATGGTGGTGGTTTCCTCCTGTCCGGTGCGGGCATTGACGAACGTGACGGCAGCTTTGTTGCCGGGCAGGGAGAGGAGTCCGCGCGTGGTGGCCGTTGCCAAGTCGATGGTGTCGAAGCGCTGCCCGTTGAGCGCCACGATGCGGTCGCCTTGTTGGATGGGCAATTTCTTGTTCCACACCACTCCGGCCACGATTTTCCCATCGAGGGTGGCGGTGGGAATCACTTCCCAATCGGCGAGATAAACATCCGCCGACGTTTTGCCATCGTGGGGAAGAAAATAGAAGGTGCGTCGGCGGAAGTCGATGGCGACATCGCCATATTGGAGCAAGCGGGCACCGATGCGCGAGTCGTGTCCGCCGGTGGTGACGGCGGCGACGTTGCGAAAATCAAAACCGGCGACTTTGAAATGCGGCACCTTGACGCGGTGTTTGAGTGTGGGCGGTTCGATGCCCGAAGCCCCCATGGAAAGTGAGCCCATGGCCGAAGCCTGCGTGCGGAAGGCGCTGCCGGCTTGCGACAGTCGCGCGTAGTTGCGCACGGCGGGTTCGTAGAGAGCATGTGCTCCGAGGTCGAACATGACGGTATCGACCACCGCTTTGTCGAGTTGCACCTCGATCATGGGCACGTAGGGATCGGGCAGGAGGGGCGTGGTGTGCGAGAAATCGAGTCCGAGGCTATCGGTGAGTGTGGTGAAGACAAAGGTGCGGGTCGCGCGGCTGAGTTTGACAATGCCCATTTGCATGAGATTGTAGCCCAGGATGCCGTCAATACCAAAGCGCTCGGTGGGACTGCCCTCGGGCCAGCACATGGCGGCGACGTTGCGGAAGTCGACACTGCCGAGTCGAAGGGAATCGAGCTGAGCCATGCGTGCTGTGACGGGGCGGCCGTTGGAATCTTGTCCGGTTTGTGCCTCACCGAGTGTGATGTGGGCACGGCGGGCAAAGGAGTAGCTCACGCAACAGGGTGCACCGGTGTCGAGGAGGAAGCGACCTCGGGTACCGTTGACGGTGACATCGACCATGAATTTGCCATTTTGCTCCACGTAGGGCACGACGGCACGAAAACGCTGTGCAGTGCCGGCGAGGGGCAGCAGGGCGATGAGCAGAAGGAGAAGGCGGAAGATGCGCATAGGAGATGAATTGAAAGAAAAACAGCGGCCACTCCCCGTGGGGCCGGAAGCGACACGGGGAGCGGCGTGAATGAAGGGGAAGGCAGATCAGCGAGTGGGAACTTTCGCGATCTCATCGAGCAGGCGTTCGGTGGGATAGTAGCCCACGATGCTGCCGACTTTGGTGCCGTCGGGGTTGAGGATGAGCATGGTGGGGAAGGAATTGATGCCGAATTGTTTGGACACGGCCGGTCCTTCTCCCTTTTCCATATCGATTTGGAGATTGACGAAACGCGCATTGAGCACTTTGCCCACTTCGGGTTGGGGGAAGACTTCGCGAGCGAGTTTCTTGCAGGGGCCACACCAACTGGTGTAGCAATCCACGAAGACCTGTTTGCCTTCCTTGGCGGCTTTGGCCAGCGCCTCTTTGAGCGAGAGCTGCTCGAAGTTCACTCCGTCGTGCTTCTCGAGTCGATCGGCGAGGAACCCGAGTCGCTTGCCGGCTTCGCCGGGGTTGCGGGTCGCCGCTTCTCGGAGATAGGCCACGACTTGCTTCGTCTGTTCGGCCGTCATGTCGGGGAAGTCGAAGGTGAGTTCGTAGGACGGACGATCGTAGCGGAAGGCATCGCCCTTGGCGCGCATGTAGTCAAGCAGTTCGGCGATGCGCTTTTCTCCGCGCAACTGCGCCAATTTGCAGGCTACATAAACGACGGAGGTGTCGGGAACGTTGGCACGGCGGGCATCGATTTGCAGTCCGAGCACGGCATCGGCATTGTAGGGCGTGGAACCGGCGGCATAACCGGCGGCTTCGGCGTAGAAGAGACTCTCGACGAAATCATTGACCTTCTGCCCGTTGTTTTTCACGAACTCCTCTTTGTTGTCGAGCAGATTCTTGTAGAGCGGACTTTCGCGATCGGTGATGAGTTTGGAGACGACGAACCAGTTTTCGGCTTTGGCGTAGTCTTTGGGTTTGAGTGTGGACACATATTCTTGTGCCACCTTGTCGAACTGTTCCTTGTCGTCGGCGAGATTGAGGTCGTAGAGATAGGCGAGGAGCGTCTTTTTGTCGCGCTTACCTTTCTTATAGGCGGCTTCGAGTCCGGGGAGAGAAGTTTTGGGCGAGAGGGCGCGCATGACATCTTCTTTGAATTCGGGCAATTTCTTACCGCCCACAATGCGCAAGAGGACGTTGCCATCGGCATCGAGCACGAGGAAGTGGGCAAAGCGGCGAATGTCGTAGCGCTTGGCGACGGCTGCATTGGCACGCTTGCTCACGTCGATGTAGAGGTTGACGAAATTACGGTTCATGTAGTCGGCAAACTCGGCATCGGAGAAGACGTATTTGTTCATGCCGTGGCAGGGAATGGCCCAGTCGGCGAAGCAGTTGAAGAAAATGGGCTTTTTCTCTGCGCGGGCACGGGCCAGGGCCTCATCGAGCGTGTAGACATAGTTGAGTTTTACGTCGGCTTTGACGCGGTCGCCGTACATGCTGGGTTCGGGTTGTGCGACGACGGCCAAAGGAGCCAACGCGCCTGCTGAAAGACAGAGCGAAAAAAGGAGATGACGGAAAGACATATTGAGAATGGTCTATTCAAAAGAGGAGTTATCGGAAAAGAAAAACAGCAGATACTCGAAGCCGCCGCATATCGGCGGCTCCGAGCATCGGCCGAGGCGATGGGCTGCGAGGGCCTCACTTGAGGTCCTTGACACAGCGCACGCTGTAGAGCACAGGCCGGTAGTTGTTGGCCACTCGACTGGTGCCCCGCCACACTTTGGTGGTGAAATGGTCGGAGAGTCGGACGTAGGCGGCCGGAATGGAGTCTTGCAACATGGTGGAGGTGGCGGTCCAGAAATACCAGGCCTTGCCTTTGTTCTCATAGAAGTTGCCTGCCTCGCGCTGGTAGAGGTTACCACCGGTGCGGCGGGCGTCGAATCCGGTTTTTCCTCCCACGCTGAGCAAGGTGGCCAGTCCCTCGCCGCGCCAAGCCTCGTTGCGCTCCACCTCACGAGCGGGCAAACCGAGTGTGCGCTCGAGCTGTTTCCAGTCCTCGTCGGTGGGCAAGCGCCATCCTTCGGGTGCTACGCGTTGCGCCGCCGCAAAGGTATAGAGAAATCCGTTTTTCGCCACATAACCTCCGTTTTCTTTTTCGGTCTTTTCGAAATTGGCCAGTCCGGCTTTGTGGCGCGCTTCGGGGAGTTCTGCGTATTTGAGGAGACGAACGGTGAGCGTGTCGTCGAAAGCGGGGTTGAGGTACTTGATGTTCTCACGCACTTCGGCCACGGTCATGCGGCCGCGCTTGAGCTGCTTGAGAAAGCCTTCGACCCAGGGCGCGATGGGGGTACCGTCGACCTCCCATCCGTTGTATTTCGGATCGTGGAAGAGATGATCGATCACCTCGATGACGGCGTCGTTGTCGGGCACGATTTTGGTGAGATCGACGGGGCGTTCGTCCCAGGTGTAAGCACCGTCCAAGCTGTACCCGTTGGGCGCGTAACGCAGATTTTCGGCCATCCAAAGTTGATTGCCGATGCGCACGGTGCGATAGACATTGTTGTCGCGAGGGTCGGTGAAGTTCTCTCCGGGCTGCACCGCGGAGAGATTATATTGCGTCGCTTTCGGTTCGTCTTCGCCGCACGATGCCAGGCAGAGCGCTGCGGCGGAGAGGAGAGCGAAACAGAGAGGTTTGAAGATAGACATAACGATGGGGAGATGAATGGGTGAGGTCACCCGGTTATTGTTCGTTCAGACGATTGTAGTCGAGGTTCACCCCGAGTTCGCCGGTGACGAAGCGGCGCAGGATTTCGTACTTGGCCATGACAACCGGGAGATGTCCGTAGCGCTGACGGAATCCGCCGTCGCCCAACCAAAGCATGGCCTTGATGAAGTATTCGCGGTCTTCGTCGGCATCGCGGGGGGCGAATGAACCGGTTTGATTCCAACCTCTGATGAAGCCGAAGGCGCCGATCTCGTTGAGCATCTTGTCGCGAATCTCGATCGCTTCGTCTTCACTCTCGACTGTGGGCGCGCCGCTGCCGAGATCTTTGAGCAGCAGGGTGACCAAGTCCTCATGATTGAAGGGCGTGTAGGGCGGTTGGTCGTAAAGCGCATTGACCGAAAGGACGTAGCTCTTCTTGCCCATCTCGATGACGGTGGGGCAAGGCGAGGTTTCGTTGAGTCGCTTCCATTCGAGGTCATACCACCCTTTTTGACTGCTGACATCGGCAAATTCTCCGCAGAGTTCGCGATTGGCTTTGATGCGATCGCTGACCATGCTGTTGACGATTTCGGCGATTTGGGCTTTGACCGAATCGGGCTGGGTGATGTCTTTGACCTGTGCAAGCACCAGGGTGCGGAAACCGACGTGGTAGACGGGTTTCTCGACCTTGTTGGCCGAAGAGACGGTGAGGGTGTCGGCCAGCAGGACGGAGAAGGGGCGCATGGGCCGGCTGATCTTGGCCAGATAGGCATCGACGAATTGCAAAGCGCGGAGCTGCTCTTCGGGAGTGCGGAGGTAATTGTAACGATATTCGACTCCTCGGCTGTAGCCGAAGAAGGTCCAATTGAGATCGACCGTTTCATAACGTCGCGACGCACTGTCGGCAGGCGATGCGCCGCCGTGCACGGCCACGGTGTCGTTGAAATAGACGGGGACACCATATTTTTTATAGATTTCGTAGCGGGCATGCTGTACGGGGTCGGCAGCATTGTCTACCACTTGGAAATCGCGCTCAAAGGTGACAGCGGGTGTGATGCTCTCTTCGCTTTTGCAGGCGAAGAAAAGCAACGGCAGGAGAAGAAGCAGGAGCTGTTTCATGAACGATGTAGCTTAATGGGGAAATGAGTGATGAAGGTCGAGCGGGCATTAGGGAGCGGGGCTCGGCGTGGGGTTGTCTTCGTCGTCGGCAGGGAGCACGGGCAGCGGTTTGGGCTGCTTCACCTCTTCGCGCTTGGGACGAATATTGTTGGGCATGGGCACCTTGTCAAATTCGATGACCGAGAGCGGGATGGAGAACGTGTGCGCAGGATCGTCGGCGGGGAGCACGAAGGTGTGCGTGGTCAGGAAGGCATTGGAATTGGAGTAGGCATTGAAGACGTGCACGATGCTTTTCTGCTGCGGACGCGTGGCATTCACGGCATAGCGGCGCAGATCGAACCAGCGCTGTCCTTCAAAACAGAATTCGCGGCGACGTTCGGCACGGATCTCCTCGACCAGTGCCGCTCCGGTGAGCGGCGTGGGCGTGTAGTCGGCGATGCGTCGCTGCTGCAAGCGGGCCAACGTGGCAGACGCCTCGGCATCTTTGCCCTGCATGGCCTGTGCTTCGGCCAAGTTCAGGTAAGCCTCCGAAGCACGGAGCAAGAAACCGTCGGAGATGTGGTTCTCGCCCGTGACACGCTCATATTTATTGGAGAGCGAGATACTGTCGGACAGGCCGTTGACGGAGAAGAAGACTTGTTTGCGCACGTCGGTGTCGACGTAGGAGTCATACAAATCGCGCGTGACGCAGAAATCTCCCGGTGCGCCGGTGAGCGACGTGCCTTTGTCTTGCGCGGCCACATAGTTGGCGCCTTGCGAGAAGAGGACTTCGGGGTTATTGCGGGTGAGGAAGGGCTTACCCATCTGGAAATCGGTGAGTGCTGCCAGTTTCACGCGCGGACTTTCCACCACGCGGCGTGCGGCTTGCTCCGCCTCGGTCCAACGCTGCATGTACAACAAGGTGCGGCTGAGCAACACACCCGCGGCTTCGGCCGACGCCCGGTGCAAACGATAACGATCGGGTTGGGGCGAAAGCGTGAGCTGTTCGACCGCCAAGTTCAAGTCGGCAACGATCTGCGCATAAACTTGTCCTGTGGTGGCACGTTCGAACTGGGTCGGTTTGTCCTTGTCGTGCTCCACATGCGGTGTGAGCTTGAGGGGCACGCAGAGATCGGTCGCGGCCGAATCGGGACGATAGGTTTTTCCGTAGAGATTGGCGAGCGCCAAATAGAACTGGGCGCGCGCAAAGTGTGCTTCGCCCTTCACCCGGTGATAGAGTGCTTCGTCCTCTTTGGTGGCATGCGGCATCTCGTCGATGATGTCGATGATATTGTTGGCGTGACTGATGCGCGAATAGAGCGTTTTCCACGTCGCATCGTCCCCCGCTTTGTTGGTCGCTCCGTAATTGTAGCGCACATCCTGCTGCCAAGTGAAGTAACCGTAGAGCGGTGCGAGGGTATGCGTCCAAGCCGTGTTGGCAATGTTGCCTTGCTGGGAGGTTCCGGTGGTGTTGATGTCGTCGTCGAGTGCATTGACGAAGCCATAAACTCCCGCGTTCATGCCTTTGTCGACTTCGTGGCTGCGAAGATACACATCTCCGATGAGCAATTCGTTGAGATCGGTGACGCTTTTGGCCACGACGAGATCTTGCGAATATTGGTCGAGGAAATCGTTGCAGCTCACCGTGGTGAGTGCGAGCAATCCGAGGCCGAGAGAAAAGATATACTGTTTCATGAGTCGTGGCAATTAGAAAGTGATGCGCAACCCGAGGGTGTAGGACGGGCGGAGCGAGAGAGCAGTTTGGAGCGAGAAGCCATTTTGGGTGGGATCCTGCCCTTTGAGTTCCGACGATTTGACAGTGAAGAGATTCGTCACCGAGAAATCGAGCGCGAGGTTGGAGAAAGGCATTTTCTTCAGTTGTCGCTGCGAGAACTGATAGCGGAACGTGACGTTCGACAGGCGGAGATAGCTTCCCGACACCACGCGCACGTCGGCGTTGTCGTACATCGACCAATAGTTATCGGCGAAAGATTTGAAGCCTTTGAGTTCGCTGTTCGACGAGTTGCTCCAGTGGTAGCGATTGCGCTGATACTCCGGATCGCTGGGACTGATGAGCGAGGGATAGTCCGTGTGGCGCTCATCGCCGGGTCGACGCCAACGGTCCACAAACTCCTTGCGCACATTGTTTTCCGACGAAACACCGTCGAGAATATCCTTATAGAGCGCGAATTTACGGATCTTGTTGCCGAGTGCATAGTTGAAGCTGGCCGCCAACGAGAGTTGTTTGTAGCGCACGGTCGTGTAGAACGATCCGCTGAGGTTGGGTTCGCGACTTCCGCTGCGTGCCATGAGGAGCTGCATGATGCGGTCGAGCGTTTTTCCCTCGAGCAGATGCTGGCGATCCTTGTAGTCGTCGAAGAGCGGCAGTCCGTTGGTCGGATCGAGTCCGAGGAAGCGATAGCTGTAGAAGGTGCCGATGCTCTGTCCGTCGATCACCGCCGTACCGTTGAGATAGTCGTTGAGCGTGTAGTCGTTGATGGATTTCGTTTCAATGCGGTTGTGCACCACCGAGTAGTTCGACGAAATCATCCACGACCAGTCGCGCGTTTTGATGGGATAGGCCGTGAGGTTGATGCTGAAGCCCTTGTTGTAAAGGTCGCTGCCGTTCATCACGTAGTTGTCCACGCCGTTGACCGACGAAACCGGGGTATTGTTGAAGGCATCGTGCGTGTGTTTGTAGTAAGCTTCGACGCCGAGCGACACGCGATAGTCGAAGAGCGCGAGGTCGAAACCGGCATTGAATTGGTCAGTTTGCTCCCAACGCAGATTGGGGTTGGGGAGTGCAAAGACGCGTGCCACGTTCTCGCCGTAGTACGTGTCGACACTTTCCTGTCGGAGAAGCAGGTTAGGCGTCTGGTTGTCGACCATATTGCCCGTCTTACCGTAGGAGGTGCGGAAACGCAGGTCGCTCACCACGTCATAGCGGCGGAGTGCCAACTCTTTGAGGTTGAGCATTCCCGAAGCCGACCACACGGGCAAGAACTTCTCGTTGCTGCGCGAACCGAATTTGTTCGACGCGTCGAAACGAGTGTTGGCGCTGAGCGACAAGAGACTGCCGTAAGAATAGGAAAGGATGGCATAACCGCTGAGACGATGCGTCTTGTCGGCCTTGATCGAAGGGGTGTTGCTCGCCAACCACTTCGCGTAGTAGGGGAACTTCTGCACCTCCTCGGCCGTCATGTTCACATATTTCAGTCCGCGATCCTTGTAGAAACCGCGCGTGTTGGTGCTGAAGCCGTCGGTGTTCGACGTGTTCATTTCGTAACCCAGCGAGGCGCTCACCAGGTGCTTCTTGTCCGCTCCGAGTGCGTGACGCAAGTTGGCCTGTGCGCGCAAGGTGAAGTTTTCACTCACGTTGCGTCCCGAATTATACACCCCACCGTAGGGCAAATCGCTCTTTCCGTATTGTCCGGGGATGGGATCCACGCCGTATTCACTGTTGCGAAGCTGCGCTACGTAGTTCGATTTCTCGCCAAACCACGTGTCGTTGTCGCTCGTGTTGCGCTGATAGGAAGTGGTGAGGGTGAAATCGAGGAGTTGACGGAAGCGATAGGTGAGATCGAGCGCAGCCATGATGCCGTTCGAGGAGTAGTTTTTCTCCGTGTTGTCGATCTCGTTGAGAATATTGTAGCGATATTTATATTGTCCGTCCTTGTCGGTGCCCACGTTGTAGGCGTGGCGCTGATAGTAGTAGTACGAACCGTCGTTGTTGAAGGCGGGCAGCGCACGGGTGGTGCCGTAAGCGTAGCCCAGCGGATCAATTTCGCCGGGGAGCTGCTCTTTCTTCTGCACATTGGCGTTGAGTCGCACATTGGCCTGGATCACTTTGGCAATGCGCGTCTGCATGCTGAGCGAAGCCGTGTAGCGGTCGTTGCGATGACGGAGCTGCACACCCTCTTCTTTGTTGTAGCCGAGCGAAGCATAGTAGCGCGCGGTCTCACTTCCGCCCGAAAGCGAAATGGTGTGGTTGTGGTTGAACGTATCGTGGGTCAACAGTCCGAACCAATCCGTGTTGGCCGTCTCGGCCTGACGCGCCTCAGCCACGAAGGTGTCATAATCGATCTGTCCCGTGACGTAGCGGTGATACGCCCCCTCATATCCCACCATGGTCATGTGATTGGGGAAGGCATAGTGGAGGTTCACCAAGTCTTGTCCGAAGCGCACGCGCTCCTGCGAGTTCATCAGATTGATATTGCTGTCGGTATATCGCGGACGGGCGGTGTATTTGAACTGCGCATTGTAGGTGATACGGGGCGGTCCCGGCTCACCTTTCTTTGTTGTCACGACAATCACACCGTTGGCCGCACGCGTTCCGTAGAGTGCAGTGGCGGCGGCATCTTTAAGCACGTCGACACGCTCGATGTCTTGAGGGTTGAGTCCCGAAATAGCGTTACCGATATAGTTGATGTAGTCGGGGTCGTTGAGCTGTTCGTTGGTCACATCGACAGGATCCGACAAGGGAATTCCGTCGAGCACCCACAGCGGTTCGCGATTGCCGATGAGGGTCGACGTACCGCGAATGCGCATGCGCGCCGTCGCACCGACTTCACCGGAGTTCTGCATGAACACCATGTCGGGCACGCGCCCTTCGAGCGCCTGTTCGAGACTTGTCATGCCGGGCATGAGGATCTCGTCCATTTTTAGCGAGGTGATCGAGCTGGTTTTCTCGCGTGTGCTGATCGTACCGTAGCCCGTGACCACCGCTTCGCCCAAGCTTTTGGAATTGTCCTCGAGCATGAAATCATAGTGCATCACGCCGGCTTTCGTTCCCTTCACCTGGCGTTGCATACCGATGTAGGACACGGCCACGCTCAGTCCCGCAGTGCTCAGACCGGCAGGAAGATTGATCACATACTTACCGGTCTCGTCCGTTTGAACGGTCCAGGTCTTTTTGCCTTGCTTCACTCGCACATAGGCACCCACGAGCGGATCGCCTTGTTTGTTGAAGACCATGCCCGTGAGCTGGTTGGCTTGGGGAGTCATTGGCTGTTGAGCCGCTGCGGGGAGCGCAAAACTCAGCGCCGCACTCATCAGAAGACTCCCGACTAGCACTTTCGGGTGAGCTGATTTCCTCATGTATCGATGGTTTAGGGTGTTTTTATTTAGAAAACCGCAAGATAAACAGCGGAGCGATGGCATATTCCCAAAGAATACACAGAATATTCAATTCGAAACGCAACGCCCACTGCAAAAATACAGACTTCGTGACAATCCGCCAATGTTTTACTTGTTTTTCTACGCCGTAATCTTTTCCTTTGTCTCGTTTTCGACACTATATAATTGCGAAATTACCAATTTCGCATGCTCTTCGTATGCAAATGCAGGCAGAATAACAAAAGAACGCCCGGCCTTCGCAAAGAAAGGTCGAGCGTTCTTCTTCTCCGGCGGCAGGCCGGTTCGAGATCCTGCGCGATGACGCGCCGCACATCGGGGGAAAAGGCGGAAAAACTCCCGTGAAATCCGAAAAAATGGGGAACCTTCGTCGCTCCCCTCCCTTTTAATGCGCGGGCAGCTCCAACAGCCGGCGCACCAACGGGAGCACCACGGCCGAAACCACCGCGCCGTTCAACGAGTGCTCCCCGTCGAACACCACCAAATGCTCCTTACCATAGTGTTTGGCGAAATCCTTCTGGTGATTCACCCGCTTATCGTGCTCGCCGAACAAGCCCCACACGCGCGCCTTCTCGGCGGCGTCGACGCCCTTGAAGAGTTGTTTTTCCAACTCGCGGAATTGGTCGATCATCGTGCGATCCACCTTGAAGTCTTTGGCGCCGTCCTCGCGTTTGTTGTAAAATTCGCGATGTCCCATGCCGTCAAACGTCAGCCGCTTCGCCATGGAGAAAGCAGGATTGATGAGCACGCGGGGAATGCCTCGCAACATTTCACCGTAGAGTCCGCCCATCGACGCGGTGACGATGAGATCGGTTTTTTCGTCGGCCACCAATTGTCGGAGAAACGGCATCGCCTCAGCCGGCATGACGGGGATGTCAGGTGCCACCACCGTCACGTCGTCGGCATAGAGTTGGTCGCGCAGCATGATCGCCGTGCCGTTGTGCCCGCTCGAGGCAAAACCGTGGAGAAAGAGTATTTTTTGCATCGTGTTCGTCTTGTTGTCGCAACCCGCCCGTGCGGGTCTTTGCGCGAAGTTATGCACTTTCGAGCGAAGGCGCAAGGGCAAGCACACAAAAATGCCCCCACACGACAAAGGCGCACCCTTCCTCACGGAAGCATGCGCCTTCTTCAGGGGTCACCTTTTCGACAAAGGCAACGCGCGTTGTCGTCGGTCAATAATATAATCCTGTGAAACAGCCATCGGCCGGGCGCTCAGAACGACAAACGCACCCCGGCAAAGTAACTGCGCGGCGCCATCGGGCCGTAGATGTAAGCCGAATCGCGGGGATGGCCGCGGTCGAAGTCATCTTGATAGGCATCGAAGAGGTTTTGCACCCCGGCGTAGACTTGCGCTTTGTAGTAGCTGCGAATTGGTAAGGTGTATTGCACCTTGAGTCCGCATTCGAAGAAGACGGGCGTCTTGAACGTGCGCGGTCCGAGCACCGTTACGTTGTCCTGTCCCTCACCGCTCATCACACGGTCGTGGCGCACCGTGGCCGAGGGGCGACCTTCATATTCAGTCAAGCCCGTGGGCTTCGTCAAGTCATCCTCGCCGTTGGCATCCTTGGCGTAGTCGGTCGGAATCACGTGGCCGGCCAACATCGAGCCGGTGAGATTGCCCGTGAGCGAGATGTCGAGGTGCTTCATCGGCGTGAAGGTCGAAACGAAATAACCGTACACATCGGGCGTGCGATAGATGCGGCGCGTGGTGTAGGCGTCGTTTTCGTCCCACTGCTGCGCTTCGTTCCACTGACTGCGGTGGTACGTCACGCCGGCCTGCAGCGCCCAATACTTCGGCAGCGAGAGGCGGCCTTCGAGGCTAGCGCCCACCACCTTCGCACCCGAAGAGTTGGTGCGGGTTTTCACGATCACACCGTCGCGTTCCGCCTGCGTGAGGTTGAAGGCATCGTGCAGTTCGGTGTAGAAGCCCTCGGCCGTGAGATTCAATTGCCAGCCGCGGCCCAAACGGGTGTACCAGTCGGCCGAAACACTGAAGCTGTTCGAACGCTCCTCGCGGAGGTTCTTTGCATTCTCGATCAAGATCAGATCACCGCCGGCATTGGCCACGTGCAAGTCCTCGTCGAAGATTTGCGGAGCTCGGAATCCGGCGCTGTAATTGGCGCGCAGCACCCAATCGGGGGTAGGATTGAAACGCACGTTGGCGCGCGGGCTCAAAATGGCGTGGTCGAGCAGCGAATGCTTGTCCAAACGGCCGCCCACAAGGAAGCTCCATCGTTCCGTCTTCCACTCGTTTTGCAGATAAGCAGAAGTGGTGTGCACGTTCTGTTTGAGGTAGTTTTTGCGAAATCCGCTCTTGTCCTCCAAATCGTCGTGGTTGTATTCCACGCCCACGGTGAATTGTGAGGGCATGAAGAGCAGGCGGGCAAAGTCATAGGCATATTGCGCACCGAGCACGCCGGTGTAGCCCTTCGTGCGGCCGTAGCTCACCAGTCGCTTGTTCATCTCTTTGCTCTCTTCTGTAGTGAGAGGAGACGTTTTGGTCTTTTCGAGGAAGTCCGACACGAGCATTTCACCGCCGCCGTAGTAACTCTCGCGCTGCACCTTCATGAACGAAGCGAAGGCATTGACGCGATGGCGGGTGTCGTCGGAGATGAAGCTGTAGCTCAAACTTCCCGTCAAGTTGTTGTGACGCAGTTGTTCGGCTATGTGGGCATTGTGGGGCTCATTGTCGAAGAGATCTCCGCCGCGGCGGAACTCGCGCGTGTTGTGCAGCTCGGCCGTCAACCGCGAAAGTTCGCTCAGGCGAGCAAAGCCGCGCAAACCCACGTTGTTGCCGTCGAGCTTCGGCATTTCCGAATAGCCGTCGCCGTTGCGATCATAGGGCGAGCGGTGGTGCAGCTGCCCGAAGAAGGTCAAGCCGAACTGGTTGTCGTCGGTCACATAGGTGGCATTGATATTGGTGTTGTTCTCAAACGTGTTCAGCCCGCCGATGCCGCGAATCTCGTGCGACACCGCCGCCGATGAAGCCGTGGGATCTTTCGTGATCACATTGATCACCCCGGCGATGGCCGACGAACCGAAGAGCGCCGAACCGCCGCCGCGCATCACTTCGACGCGCTCGATCATGTTGGTCGGAATCTGTTCCAAACCGTATATACCCGCCAAACTGCTGAACACGGGACGCGAATCGATAAGTACCTGCGAGTAGGGGCCGTCGAGCCCGTTGATGCGCACTTGCGAAAAACCGCAGTTCTGGCAATTGTCTTCCACGCGCACGCCGGGTTGAAACTTCAGCGCCTGCGAGAGGAACGAACTTTGCGTGTTGTCAAAGATTTTGGCATCGAGCACATTCACCAGCGTCGGGGCCAGTCGCCGTTTCGTCACATTGCGCGTGGCCGACACCACGACATCGCCGAGTGTCACCCCTTGCGGCACGAGTTCGAAGTCCGACACCAGCGTGGCATCTGGAGTAGTGGTCACTTTGTGCGCCTGCGGTGCGAAACCGGGCACGTCCACTTCGACCTCGAGTTCTCCGAGCGGGAGATTTTTGAGCATGTAGTGCCCCGTCACGTCGGTCGACACCGAAATGTGTTGTCCTTTCACCGTCACCGAAACATGGGGCAGGAACTCGCCCGTGGCCGAATTGCGCACATGCCCCACAATGTGTGCCGGCCGGTCGTCGGGAGCGGCCCACACCGTGCTCGAAGCCGTAAAGAAGGCGAGCAACAGAAGCAGAAAGAGGGAAAATACTTTTCTCATATTCTATTTTTATATATTATGTTGTGGCCCCGTTCCGTCATTCTCTGTGACGGTGGTAGCCCGAGTGTTATATTCTCACTGCAAAGTTCCTTTATTTTCACGACTTCTACAATACCTATAAAAGGGTAAAAAAGACATCCGTCCACGCGCCCTTCTCTTTCGTACTCACTGCTTCACATCGCTAAATACCCACTTTTGGGTATTGTGCACGTCACATTTATTTCAATCGCACGCGACTTTGCAAATCCTTTCTCCCCTGCGTGAGCCCTCTTTCGCGCCGAACCCCAACAAAAAGTCCGACGTTCGCAGCAGCGAACGTCGGACCTTTACTGTGCCGGCGCTTTATTGCTTTCCGGCTATGCGTGTTGGCATGTCGCGGTGTGCCGAAACGAGATTAGTACAGCGGTACTTCGGCAACCAAGCTGCGGCCGTCCACGAGTGTCAGCGTGAAGCGGAGCTTAGTGCAACCTTCGGCCGGCTGCTCCCACACCAACAGGCGGAACGAAGGCGCGTACAAAGAAGGCTCGGCCTTTGTTTTTAAGAGCCAATTGCTTTTTACGCTGAACGTATCGACGCTCGCTGCTTCGTAATGCTCGTGGAAAACGCCCTCCCTTGTGCGGTAGTTCACGTTCCTTCTCTTGCCCAGCAACAAGGGACAGGAGTAGTTGCCCAGGTCGCGTGGCTTTCCTTTGCGATCGATCCCGAGCACCGAAAGTTCCTTCACCCCGAAGAGTCGAGGGGCAATGCCGATAGACTGGTGGAAAAGCGCATCGAGATCAGCATTGAACTGTGCGTCGCTTTCTTTTTGTCGGTAGATCGTGTCGCCGACGGCCACCACCTGAAAAGAATAAGCCGACACCGACGGAAGGTTATGACGGCGAAATATAGTCTTGCCTTCCATCTCGACGTGGAGCTGTCGGGGCAACATCGGGACGACACGTCGGGGCTCGCTCACGCGGAGGCCGGCCGCCGTTGTGGAAACAACGTGCTCGAATGCCTTGCCGTCGTAGACCTTGGCCGCATGAATGAGCGAGTCGGTGCTGATGAGCCCCGTGCGCTGCGTCGGTTCTACCTCGTCTTGGCAGGCAGTGGTGCAGAAGAGTCCGCTCAAAGCGAGCAGGAGAGAGAGCGAAAAGAGGGAATGGATGAGTTTCATGATCTGGCAGGATGGTCAAGAATGGACGTTTGTTCATCGTAGTGTTGCAACGAAGTGGAAAGTTTGGTGCCGTCTTCCAATTCGATTTCGAGCAAAAGCCAAGCATAGGCTCGTCGAAGCTCTACAGGAAAATGGAAGTCTACCACCGGACGCAGTTCACCGAAAATTTCGGGATGCGCATTGGCAACATCCAGGAAGAGGTCGCCCCTGTGGCTACCGTAATATTCGCACAGCACGAGGCGGCCCTCTTGTCCTTTGTAGAGGAGAGGCTTCTCGGCCTTCTCAAATCCCGGAAGGTGCAAGGTGACTTGTTTGTCCACCGCCTGTCGACTGCCGTCTTTCTGCACCCCGTAGACGTGCATGCTCTTGATGCCGAAGAGTTTCGGCGCGGTGCGCACGCCAAGCCCCAGCGTAGTGCGGCAGCGTTTGGCGAAATCGTCCATGAGGTCTTGGTGCACCGCGACGGTATCGCCGACGACCAAAACGCGCACGGTGAGTTTCCCCCCGGAGAGCGAAGGCAAGAGAGGATATTTGGCAAAATTGCGGATCTCTCGGTTGTCCAAACTGAGCGGAACGACCGGAAGCCGCCACGCATAGGGCTCGTAGATTTCAGACGGGTCTTTTTCGGTGATCAGTGGGAAAGCGTTTGCGCGTTCTCTCAAAGTCACCTGCGGCGCAGCGCAAAGTGCCAGGCCTACCGTCCCGAGAAGGAGGGAAAGAACAAAGGATGTGGGTCTCATGAAACTGACAAATCGGGAATTTCGGGAAAGAGGATAATTAAACTTCGACGCAAAGATAGAGAAAAGATTTAATACAACCTAAAACAGTGCGCAAAGCATTCAATATTTTCCAACCATAATTCCACTTTGAAGCATCCATAAGTCCCTCGAAACCGCAAGCCCAACCCACGCTCACTCAATGCTCCTGACTCCTCACCCCTCCAAATGAGACAGAAGAAGGGCGTAGTCCGAACGCCAACAAAAGTCCGACGTTCTGCAGCAAACGTCGGACTTTTACTACGCCGGTGCAGTGTTGCTTTTCCGGCTATGCGTGTTGGCGTGTCGCGGCATGCCGAGACGAGATTAGTCCAGCGGAACTTCGGCTACAAGAAAACTCACAGCCGATAGCCGATGCCAAGATCAAGCACTAAATTCCAATTGCCCCCACGCTCCCACCCGTCGACAATGGGAGAGCGATAGAATCTCCACTTTGGCAAACCGAGTCCAATATACGAGAAAGCGGTCCATTGCTTGCCCAAACTAAGGTTGTAGCCCCAACCGGCATCTAAACCGCAGGAAACCACATAGTAGTCGTCATATTTCGCTGCAGCGAACAAACGAGCATTGTTCCAGGCAAGGTCTGAACGCAATGCCAAGTATCCACCGGAATTTCCGGGACGTACCCCGGAATAGTACCAGCGAGCCTCCAATTGAAACGTCGGGACGAAGCCACCAAACTTCATGTTCGGATTACCATAAACCATTCTTCCCCATTCGGGGTGAAGGTCAAAATGCCCTACCAAACTAAACCGTGAAGCAACACGTTGCTCGTAGCTGGCACCGGCATAAAACAGTCCCAGTTCTGCACGCCACCCACTTTCCACTGTGGGCGCCGCATCTTGCGCGGCGGAACGAACAATTCCAAGGCAGAGCAAAGCCGTCAGGAAAAGATACTTCTTGAAGAAGAGGAAATTATTTTTCATAAAAGACCAATTAAAACACCCTGCAAAGATACTACAACATACCAAACCACACAAGAGCGAATACTTTTTCTCCTCCAACCACAAACTTGTAGAGTCAACAAGTCAATCAAAGCCCCCCACCGCTCCGCTTGTTTTCCGCCAAGCCTACGGTCGAGTCGTGGCGCTCCTATTCCTTCTCCACTGTCGCATCCATCGGTGTGCCCTCTGCTGCAGCCTGCTCCAGGTCGCGCCGTGATTTGGAGAACGTCACCATCGCCACACCGGTGAAGATGAGCGCCGCGGCCACCGCGTGTGTCACGGTCAGCACCGCCAGGCCGAGCAGAATGCTCACCAAAGCCGCCACAATGGGCTGCACATAGTTGTACATACTCACCACCGTGGGACGCAACACCTGCTGACCGCGAATCATGAGCAGATAGGCCGCAAACGTGCCGCACACCACCACGTAGGCCGTCTCAGCATAAGTTTTCAACGGCACTTCCGCCCACGACGTCGACAGCACATGCGCGCCGGTGAACGGCCAAATGAGACAAGTCGCGGAGAGAAACATCCACTTGTTGACCGTCACCACCGAATAACGTTTGGCCAACCATCCGAAGACGGTGAGATAAATGGAGTAGGAGAATTGCGCAGCAAGGCAGAGGAGGTCGCCGCGCAAATTGCCCGTCCCGATCGCAACGCCGGCGGCGCGCGCACTCGACCACACGAGCAGCAAAGCGCCGGCACAACCAAACGCCACACCGACGGCCTTGCGCCACGTCACCGGTTCGCGCAGCACCAAGGCCGAGAGCACGAGCGAAAAAATGGGCATCGACGTGGTGGCGATCCCCGCATTGATGGGCGAGGTCATACTCAGTCCGATGGTGAAGCAACATTGGTTGCCCACGATGCCGAACACAGCGGCCAGACACAACAAAGCGATGTGCCGAGGGGCGATGTGTTCGCGGCGCGTGAAGAGCGAAGCGATCCAAAAGAGCAAGGCACCACCTGCCACACGAAACGACACCATGTCGATGCCATCGAACCCGTGGGTCATGGCATCCTTGCCCAGCGGGGCCATCAAACCCCAAAAGGAGGCAGCACCAAGCAGACAGAGATGCGCAGTGAGGGGAACCGACCGGTCCCGCTTTTCGGAACGCGGTGCCGAACTCGACATCGAGGGTTCCATAGCATGAGAATCTTCCATACCCGCAAAGTTACTATTTTCTCCGCAATGTGCGTCCCTCACGCAGTGCGATCGCACAACGCACCGGTGTACTCCGCTTCGTCAAACGATTTCGACATCCCACGATTGGCCGAATGCAAACCTACTCAGCGAATAGAAGCGTCTTCGCAGTTTTCCTCCTCACACCCTAACGCACCTCGGCTCATTGCATTGGCAATGTCTATTTTCAAGGCCTCATCATAATCCTCGCGTGCAATGAAGGCCGTCATAATACGCAAAAGCAACTCCTGATCTATATTTGAAGCTGCCACATGATAAACGACACCTTCTAATTGGCGCATGAAGATACAAGCCTCCCAAGGGTAATGATTCTGATGCAAGAAATAAGCACCTAAGGTCAAAGCAATCCGCTTGTTGCCATCGTTGAAATAATGCCCTGAACAGAATTGGAATACAAGATAACAGAGTTTTTCGGCAAATGTAGGATAATAAGTATCACTTTGCACGAAATCAAGAGTGGCAAGTATGCCTCCGGCATCTCGCACCCCAGCAAAGCCTCCATCACTCGCATCAATCATTTTACGATAGACCTTCAATACATCTTCATAACTGATATAGTATATCTCGTCATTCATCCTCCGCCTGTTTTAAGCGTTTGAGCACATCCTTATTGCTTTCCAATATACTATCGAAATCGATCGATTTATCCCCGATGAACCGTTCAAACTCCTCGGGCGTCACGGCAGTAAGATACTCCGCAATGTTGCCATGATAGGCATCACGAAAACTATAATCACGTGAAGCCATTTTGCTTCTGGCATCATTGAGATAAGGCTTTTGCATCGGGTGCTCCGCGAGCTGCCCCACAATTTGTTCTACCTCATCGACGGATAATTTTATTCCACCGTTCTGCTTATAGCGTTCGTGTATCTCCGCGCCCACCCCATTTTCAAAAGACGAAATGACCAACAGCACTTCCGCATACAAGGTATGGCGCACGCTATCTTTGCTGTCAAGACGCAGTATTTCACGATATTCTTTCGCATTCTCCCTGAAAACAGCTTTATAAATGAAGTCGGTCACTTGGGCATACTTATAAGTGTGGTGTCCTTCTACATATTGGCTAATGACCGAGGTGAGATTCTTTCGATAATTTTCTTCGGCGATGGCTGCAGGAAGATAACTGACATCCCTTCTGTTGATGAACTTCGTCCCCCCTCCCGTTTTTTCATGTATCGTTGCAATGACCAAATCAAGCATCATGCTGCGCAAAGCCACCGCCTTTTCACTCTCGGTGAGCAACATGCCAATATTCAAGAATGCTTTGAAATTAAACAGACCAAGTTGAGTGGTTTTGCTCGCCTCATGAATAAGGTGAGCAAATTGTAACTTAAATGCTTTCAATGACTTACCCTTACATAAAACATAGCCATTGTGTTTTAGTTCATCGCTATTTTGCGCAAGACATCTGTCTATAGTGGAAACATCTACAGCATAAAAATCGGCAACCATTTTTTTGGTCAACCAATACTCGCCCTCAAAAAGCATAGCAGAGAGGTCGAGATTCCGCTGTATTTCCTCAACGGCAAAACGATTGTTCAGCACGTTTTGCCGTTCAATCGTTGAAACTGTCAAATCTTTCATTGCCTATCTATTTAGGAAACTAATCATTATTCGATAACACAAAAGATTTCTCGGCATTTCCCCGCTCACCACAGTGTTTTAGCGATCCAAGACACCAAACACGGGCTTGCCGAGATGTGCTTTTCTCTATGAGAATCTTCCATACCCGCAAAGTTACTATTTTCTCCGCAATGCGCGTCCCTCACGCAGTACGATCGCACAGCACGCTCCGGTGTACTCCGCTTCGTCAAACACCGTCCCACTCCCTTCCGCCCAACAACCGAAAACGTCCCGCGCCTTTTCTCCGACAGTTCCCCGTTTTCGATCAAAACTCCGCTTGTTTTTCTTCGTCGGCGGCATCCCGCCTCACGCCCCTTCACAACCTGCGGCCAACGCGCGCGCATACACACGCACGTCAGCAGCTTTTCTTTTTTTGCCTTCACGTCTTCACCCGTAGGGCGCAGTTCATTCATTCTCAGCACATAAAGTGTGAAGGCTTTTGCGCTTTTGCCTTCACCGCATTTCGCGGCTTTGCTCCTCCGCCATGGAGCAGCGATTGAGCAAAACGCTCCCGGCGAGAAAGGCGTGAAGGAAAGGGTGAAGGCTTGCGAAGCACGCTCCTTCACCCACAACAAACTGAATCTCAGCCACTTGCAGAACTCATTAACAGTATAACACAAATCAAAAACCTTCACACTTAACCCACTGCACAACAAGTAGTTGTGACCACCAGGTGAAGAGGTGAAGGGAAAAAGCAAAAAACCGCTGACCGCGCGCGTGCGCGCGAGAGGGAAAAACACGTTGGAACGCTGCCGAACGCGCAAAAAGGATCGTACTCCCGAGCAAAAAACAACCATTTGTCAAGTTCGCTTTTCGAAAAACGGGCATACTGCACCATTCTCATACAGAAAATACGTCTGGTGTCAAAATCGCATTCAAAAAACGAAGAAAAAGGAGAGGCACAATTCAGGAAAAACCGTAAATTCGCAGAAAGTCGATCCGCACTTTGCCCATTCCGGAGGCAGCGGCCGCGGCCTCCGTGCTTCGCCCGCGGCGTCGGTCGACCGACCTATCTATTTTCACCCCCCAAATCACTCCAACACATGAAGCAATTTCTACTTCTCGTTCTCACTGCCCTGCTGAGCCTGAGCGCCGGCGCACAAACGCGTACATTCACCGACAAGCTCACGGTGGAGCTCGGCGGAAAATCTGGCACCACCGACCCCCTCACCGCGACGGTCTACCTCACCGAGCACGACGGGAAGGTGGATCTCGAATTGCGCAACTTCGTTTTCAAAGCCAGCAGCGGCGATCCCCTCGGCATCGGCAACATCAAACTCAGCAACCTGCCCCTCACGGATGAAGGCGAGAAGAAGTCCTTCAAAGGCGTGGGCAAAGCCACCCTCACGCCGGGCAACCTGCCGGGCATTGCGTTTTGGGTGGCCGGTTTTGCGAAATCCGTCGATATGAAAGCCGAGGGTTATGTCACGGCCGACAGCCTCAATTTTGCCCTCGACTTCCGAGTGCCGCGCATGCCGGTGGCGATGAAGGTGCGCTTCGGCAACTGGGCCGTGACGGGGCTGCGCACCGCGGTGAATGACGCGCAGACTGCCGCGGTCTACACGCTCGACGGTCGCCGTCTCCAAGCCCTCCCCGCCCGCGGCGGCATCTACATCGTGGGTAGCCGCAAGGTGGTGCGCTGACCCCACGACAAGTCCACAGCGACGGCCGCTCCGCCGCATCGAGCGGAATCATTCCAACAACAAAACGGCACCGATGGTCCCCAACTATCGGTGCCGTCGCCGTTTCACGACCAACGAAGCGCACAAAAAGAAAAATTGCACAATCTACTCACGTAAAAGTCAAGGTAATATTCGGCGGAAAATCGTATTTTTGCAGTGTACCCTTCTTCAACTTTTTGCTATTCCGTTTCTCCGCCCCTTATGGCGATGGGTGCACCCATTGTCGCGGTCGGAAGGAACGCTTTTTAGACTTCCCAATTCATTCCAACACATGAAACATTTTCTACTACTTATTTTCGCGGCCTTGCTGGGTCTGAGCGCCGGCGCGCAAACCCGTACCTACACCGACAACCTCGTGGTGGATCTGGGTGGAAAAACAGGAACCACCGCTCCGATCACCGCCACCGTTTATCTCACGGAGCACGACGGGAAGGTGGATCTCGAACTGCGCAACTTCGTCTTCAAGACCCCCACAGTCAATACAGCGGTCGGCCATATCAAACTCAGCGACCTGACGGTGACCGAAGACGGTGACAAGAAGCGTTTCAGCGGCAAGGGGAAAGCCAAACTCACGCGCGGCGATCTGCCGGGCTACTTCTTTTGGATGTCCTCGCTCATGTCTTCGCTCGATATGGAGGCCGATGGCTATTTCACAGCCGACAGCCTGAACTTTGCCCTCGACTTCACTGTTCCCTTCCAAGGGAAGATGAAAGTAAAATACGGCCAGTGGACGACCACCGGTCTGCGCACCGCAGTGAATGACGCGCCGGCTGACGAAGCCGTCTACACGCTCGACGGTCGTCGCCTCGAAGCGCTCCCCGCACGCGGAGGCGTCTACATCGTGGGCGGCCGCAAAGTGGTGCGTTAACCCCACACCCCCTTTCGTCGATGCACACAGCCGCTTGAGCTCGCACGGGCGAAGGGGGCGCATGAAGCGCTTTTGAGATTTATTGTCGCTGCTCGCGACGGCATGTGGAGAGAAGTTCGTAATTTCGCTGCGAGTGTTTCCAAGGGGAAACCGCTAACACTATGAATATCAGAGATCCCCGATAAAATAACGCAGTGAGTGCATTACCGAAGTGGCCGAAAAAGTGTAACATAATGCACAATATCGCCCGCAGAGCACTATTTTTTTGCAAGGCCTTTGCAAATTCTCCCTTTACCTCTTATGGCAAACACAAACTTAAAAGCAGATTTCCGTCGTGCCACAAAGGACGGAACGTACCCCGTGAAAATTAGTGTCGGCTACGGCACGGGCATGTATCTTTCTACCGGCATTCACGTTTTACCCGAAGAGTGGGACGAGCACGCCACGATGTGCATCGGTAAACAAGCCCGCCAAAAGAACGCCGCCTTACAGGCTATTATCGCGCGAGTGCGCACGCGGCTGTTTGAGCTTTTGGAGCGTGGGATGCTGTACCGGCTCAACAACTCGCAACTCCGACAAATGTTAGAAAACTTAGAGCTCGAGAATCCGTTAAATAATTCGGTCGGTTTTGTGGAACTCTTCGAACGCGTAGCTGATTCCAAGAAGAAAAAGAACACGACTTCCACCTTTGGAAGTTATATGCAAGCTCTCAACAGTCTGCATCGCTTTAGGGATTTGAAGCACCTGCAATTTGAAGACGTTACGACGAATTGGTTGCGCGAGTACGTCTTATTTTTGCAATCTAATGGTGTGTGTGCCAATACACAACGAACTTACTTGTGCAAGCTTCGCCACGTGATTAATGTCGCCTACGACGAAGAACTAATAAAAACCGACCCCTTCCGGCGGTTTAGATTTCCCAGGGCTGAAGAAACGAGAAAACGAGCGCTCCCGATTGAGTCTTTTAAGCGATTGTTTGCGGCCGACGGAAGAAAAACCGATAAAACAGCGCGCGACCTGTTCTTGCTTTCTTTTTGCCTCATCGGGATAAACCCACGCGACCTCTACAATATCAAACCGGCCGACATCGTCGGGGGGCGGCTTCAATATAAACGAGCAAAGACGGGACGCCTCTACAGCATTCGAGTAGAACCAGAGGCCGCGGATCTCCTCCCTGTTCTCTTTGAACTGCAAAAAAAGAGAAGTTTTCGCACTATGGTGCAGCATGGTGAATATCTGAAAAGGCTTCACGATGAGGCGGGGATCATCGAACCGGACTTGACTTGGTACTGGGCGCGCCACTCGTGGGCTACATACGCCGCCGAACTTGACATCCCCGAAGATACCATCAGTCGAGCGCTTGGGCACTCGCGGGGAACGGGGGCGGCGGTTACTGCTACCTACATTAAAGCAAACAACGCCAAAGTGGACGAAGCTAACCGGCGTGTAATTGATTTCGCCTTCTACGGCCGACGCTAAACAATGCGCCCCGCTACTCAAAGCACGAGTGGCGGGGCGTTTTGTTCTGATGCTATTACACCATTTCGAGGATGTCCTCGGAATGGGGCAAGGAAGTGTATTACAAAA
>ERZ773051.394-NODE-394-length-32285-cov-25.638163_pt1 | contig 32285 bp, 24 predicted proteins | sample MGYA00580631_ERZ773051 | MGnify/ENA primary metagenome ERZ773051 (study PRJEB29015, sample SAMEA2738137) | human oral metagenome | biome: human oral; feature: human-associated habitat; material: saliva | place: China | collected 2204 ... | reverse complement strand
CTGATGGTACTGCAACTGGTGGGTTGTGGGAGAGTAGGGCACTGCCAACCGTTTCTTGGTGGTGGGGGTGTTGATCCTTGTAGGGTTGATGCCCCCACCATTTTTTTGTTTTACCAGCCTGGGCCCGGCGTCGTCGTCGGCAAAGAACAAACCACCTGGGCATTTTTGCCCATACCGCACCCCACTTACCTAATACGCTTATGGCATGGACCAAAGCGCAGGCATCAGCCGAGAGCTATTTAAAGCTCTAATTAAAGCGACGCTGGCAGCAGTACTCGGGATCGCGGTGGTCAGTGCCATCGCCTGGGGCAACAATTTTTATAAACAACTCGAAAAAACCAAATTCGACAACGCCCCCATCCTGTACACAGACCTACACTACAGCGCTTACGCCACCGCTGAGCGCAACCTAAACGTCACTGAAGACGTCACCATCCGCATCAAAGACACCCGTAGCTACTCGCAAATGTTCCAGCTCTACGAGCTAAAACAAGGCCAGCAGCTAAAAGACGTAACAGTCACGGACCTAGACACCAACCAGGAGCTGACCAAAAGCAGCTTCACAGACCCCTCCTCCATCTCAAGCACAAAAGAATGGGACGAGCAGTACGCCGGCAAAACCTATGTGCGCATAGCCGACAGCTCCACCGACTACAACGGGCAAACCGTCAACTACCCCACCAAAGTTGAGATCGGCTGGAATATTAAACGCACCAGCTCCGCCTCCAGCTTGCGCTACCGCATCACCATGAGCTTTATCGGCGGCGGGGAGCTGACCAACGACATCGTCAAAGTCCTGTGGAGCCCCATCTCCGACAAAAACACGGTGCCCATTAAACACCTCAGCATCGACTTCTCCATGCCCGAGCAAGTCCCAGCCCAGCGCACCTGGATGTGGCTGCACTACGACGGCGTCGCTACCGGCACCCCAGGCGGCGCCCCCACCACCAACGGCGCCATTCCTGGCGACCCCCAAGCCGGCTCCAGGCGCCACTACGAAGCTGACTTTGTTAAAGGCGGAAAATCCGTAACCCTGGCCTATATGTGGGATGCCAGCGCTATTTCCGGCTACACTCCCACGGCCACACCAGCCCAGCGCCAACAAGCCATCGACGAGGCCGTAAAAGCCCGCCTACCCCAAGAGCGCCCCTGGTGGCTTGACTGGCTAATTCCCGCCGGCTTTGGCGTATGCGTGCTGATAGCCGTAGTGGGGCTGTACGGCGCATTCAGCTCACGCCGCGCCGCCCAAGCCCAGTTTGTTGTGCCCGACATGCTGGTGACCCAAATGCCTAACCTGTCGCCGGCAGTAATCGCAGAATTTTCTGGCCACGTCTTCCCCAGCAAAGCTAAACAAAAGAACCGGCGCACCCGCCAGCTAACCAGCACCCTGCTGTCCCTGACCAATGCTGGACTGGTTAACGTCTGTCCAGGAGACGCCCAAAGATACCGCTACCTGGATCTTCGCGTGGCAAACGCACAGCAGGTGGCGCAGGCGGCCCGCTCCGGAGCGCCGCTACAGCACGGGCAGTGGACCATCGCGCTAACCGGTAAACAGCCTGGCAGGCTTTACACTAGCCAACGCGCATTACTGACTGCGCTATTTATGATTTCGAATAAATTGCGAGCCAGCCAATTCGATTTAGCGCAAATGCGTGCGGTACTTAAAAACAATGAGTCCACAAGCAGTGGTATGCGTAAATTCGCTAGAGCTGCCGACAAAGAATATAGCTCAGCTAATTTGCGTACCAGCTGTGGAGGGTTAGCTAATGGTTGCAGCATGCTTTTGTGGCTGACCATATTTGCTTTCAGCCTCTACAGTGTGGCCCACTACACCCCCTGGGTATGGGCTGTGCCCGGCTTCTGCTTCATTGCCGCCTTCATGCACTCATACAACGTAAGCACCTGCTACACCCAGCGCGGCCTGATAGTTGGCGGACAAATGCGGGCCTACTGCGCCTACCTAACCAACAGCGCCATGTACGCCCCCACCACCCCGCAGCAGTACCGCAGCGACCTAGCCAACGCGGCCGCCGTCGGTATGGCCGCCAAGGTGCAAGACGCCCTAGTGCCGCTGGGCGCCCAAATGATGGCCAGCCAGCAAGTGGCTTACAGCTGGGACGACTCCGGCCCGGGTCTATACAACCTAGACCTGACCCGCGACCTAGACTATGGCTTCCAGCCGGTAACCAGCGCGGTGGTGTGGCAAACCAGCAGCTCGGTCAGCTACAGCTCCTCCTCGTCCAGCTCCGGCGGTTTCAGCAGCTCCAGCAGCTATGGCGGCGGCAGCTTCGGGGGACGCTAGCTTGGGGGGCGCTAACGACGACGCCGGCCCCGGGCGGTGCTGTGAGAGGCGGCCCTGGGTGAGCCGGGCGGGACGTGCGGGATTGGCGACGGCCCCGGGTGAGCTGGGTGGTGCTGTGAGAGGCGGCCCCGGGTGGGGCGCGGGGGATTGGCGATGGCCCCGGGTGAGCCGGGTGGGGCGCGCGGGGCCGGCCTCCTGGGCAGGGCTGCTAGTGTGGTGAGCGACACTAATAGCTAAATATAAAGTGATAGTGGTTGCTGAAAGTGAGCTGAGAGTCGGTATTGGGCTCATAAAGGCAATAGACTGGCCGAATGAACGATCAGCCCACTACTCCAAGCCCGGACGCTGACGCCTATTCTGACCCGGAAGACGACGTCACCCCCGTGCGTGGCACGCGTTTTCCAATTACTTTGTCAGAGCCGAACAGTAGGCAGGATTCAGCTGCTAAGCCCTCAGGCTCTGGCGCTAAGTCCTCGGGCCCGGGCGCTAAGCCCGACGCCGCCGCTCAGCAGGGCGGGGCAGCTCCGTCAGGTGCCTCGGCGTCGTCGCAGGCAGACACGGCAGCACCGGCACTAGAAAGCCCCCAGCCGCGCACCCGCGAGCAGCTACGGGCCGTGCTGGGCCTACCCTCGCGCCTACCTTCGCGAGTAGTGACCCGCAACGGCTGGATCGCCACCGTGGTGACCACCCTGATCGCCGCCTTCACGCGCCTGTGGAACCTGGGCAGCCCCCACGAAATCATGTTTGACGAGACCTACTACGTCAAAGATGCCTACTCGATCTGGCATCTGGGCTATGAGGGCACCTGGGCACAAAACGCCAACGCTAGTTTTGTGCGTGGTAATTTCTCCACGCTCAGCCCTGAGGCGTCCTTTGTGGTGCACCCGCCGCTAGGTAAATGGCTGATCGCCACGGGTATGGAGCTGACCGGGCCGGCCTCCAGCTGGGGTTGGCGCTTGGCAGTGGCCCTAGCGGGTATTGCCACCGTGTTCCTGCTGTGCCGCCTGGTGTGGCGACTGTTCCCCTCACCGCTGCTGGTGGGTCTGGCGGGATTGTTCCTGGCTATCGACGGCGTGGGTATCACCGAGTCACGTATCGGTCTGCTGGACGGGTTTATTGGCCTCTTCGCCCTGGCCGCTGTCTACTGCATTGTGCGTGACCGCCAAAGCCAACGCGAACGCATCGCGCGCCTGCTGGAAGGCACCGCTGCAGGCGCCCTGGCGCCCAAGGCCGGCTGGCGCCCCTGGATGATTAGCGCCGGCGTGCTGCTGGGTTGCGCCTGCTCGGTTAAATGGTCGGGCCTGTACCTGCTGGCAACCATCGGCATTATGACCGTGATTTGGGATGGCACCGCGCTGCGCGCTGTTAAAGCCAAGGTGTGGAAGCTGGAAACCCTGGTTTCACGCGGCTGGGGTAACTTTATGCGGCTTGTGCCCGTGGCGGGGGCGACCTACCTGCTTAGCTGGTTCGGCTGGTTCATGAACCCCAGCGCCTACAAGCACGGCTGGGCGGCGGCTGAGCGCGCAGCTGGGCGCGGCTCCTGGCTGCCCGATTCGATCGCGGACTTTATTGAATACCACCGCGCCATCTACAAATTCCATGTGGGCCTATCCACCCCCCACAGCTACATGGCTAAGCCCAGCGGCTGGCTGCTACAGATGCGGCCTACCTCCTTCTACTGGCAGTCCAACGATACTTTGGGCGCTGACGCCTACCAGTGCGACACCCGTAACTGCGTGCGGGCTATCACCTCGATCGGTAACATCCCGATCTGGTGGGCGGCTTTCGTGGCGGTATTTGTGGTGGTTGCCTATGTGGCGCTTAAGCACGACTGGCGCGGCTGGGTAGTGCTGGCTGGTTACATTGGCCTGTACCTGCCCTGGTTCATGTACTGGGACCGCACTATTTTCACTTTCTACACGGTAGCTTTCGTGCCGTTCGTGGTTTTGGCGCTGACTGTGGCGCTGGGCTGGGGAATTGGCTTGCTCGACGGCGACGGCGTGGTTACGGCTGGTTCTGGTGGCTCTGCCGGGTCTGGCTCCGCTGGGGCTACTGCTAAGACTGGCGGGGTCGGCGGGGCTGATGCCGCTGGAGCTGACGCCTCTGCCGGCTACGCAAGCGACGACGTCGCCACCAAGGAGACGAACGCTCAAGGCGACTTGAAAGACAAACTGGGTGCCTACCTTGGCGGGGGACAGGTGCTGGGCAAGGACTATGAGCCCTCAATGTTCATGGGCCTGATACTGACCGGCATTATTGCGCTGGCGGCAGTTGTGTTTGCCTTCCTGTGGTGGCCGATATGGACCGCGCAGGTAGTGGACTACAACTTCTGGCTCTGGCACATGCTGTTTAAGAGCTGGATTTAAGCTGGCTGCACTGTTGTTTGCAGGTACAGTCTGTGAATGCAGACAGAATCTGTAAGTACAGGCATGATCTGCAAATACAGGCAAAATCGTCCGTCGCCTATGATTTAAACGCATATTTTTATAGGTGAAGGATGATTTTGCCTGTATCTAAAAGGGGAAGGTTATATGGCGCCCAATCAAGAAGTGCCAAGCCCTGCTGCTGAGTTGGAGGCTCCCGCCGCCGGCTCGCCGGACGTGCCTGCGTCGTCGGCCTCTGCCGGCGAAGGGGAGCAACCGGCCCATGCCAGCGAGGCAGAGCAAGCACTGCCTGCCAACTCTGTGCCCGGCCCAGCGCAGGGCCTTGACCTGGCCGAATACGCTCCCGCTCGGGGCACAATCACCCTGGCCGCAACCCCTATCGGCAACCGTGGCGATGCCTCGCCGCGCCTGATGGCCGCCCTGGCCCTGGCCGACGTCGTCGCCGCTGAAGACACCCGCCGCGCCCTGAACCTGGCCCAGCGCCTAGGCGTGAAAATTGGCGGCCGGCTGTTGGCCTTCCATGAACACAACGAGCGCGAACGCTCCGGGCAGCTGCTGCAGGCTGCGCGCGGCGGTTCCAGCGTGCTGATGATTTCCGACGCCGGCATGCCCTCGGTTTCCGACCCAGGATTCCGCCTGGTCAACGCCGCTATCGACGCCGACGTGCCGGTTACCGTGGCCCCCGGCCCTTCCGCAGTGCTCACCGCACTGGCGCTATCAGGCCTGGCCAGCGACCGTTTCAGTTTTGAAGGGTTCCTGCCGCGCAAAAGCGGCGAGCGCACCCGGCTACTAAGCTCACTGGCCAGCGACGCCCACACCCTGATTTTCTTTGAATCCCCCCGCCGTGTCCACGAAACCCTAACTGACCTGGCCAAAGCTTTCGGTGGGCAGCGCCGTGCGGCACTGTGTCGGGAACTGACCAAAACCCATGAAGAAGTACTGCGCGCCAGCCTAGATGAGCTAGTGGCGGCCACCGCCGAGGGGGTGCGGGGAGAAATTGTGCTGGTAGTTGCCGGCTCTGCGGGGGCTAGCGTCGTCGTCGAACAGGTAGTAGACCAGGTGCTGACCCTAGCTGACCAGGGCCTACGTCTCAAACAGGCGGCCGCGCAGGTGGCCCAAACCCACGGCCTGCGCAAGAATGAGCTGTACCAGGCGGCTCTGGCTGCCCGCGAAAACTAAATACTTTGGCTGGGGAGGGCGGCGCCACGCTTCTGGCGAGGACCCAGCTCGCCGGCCCGGTTGAGCTGCTGATCGCCCGGCTGGCCGCCCAACCCGGCCAGCCTGGTCGGCCACCGGCCTCCAAAGACCTAAGGGAAAAACCGCAACCATAGGGAGAAGAAAATGACTCGAGCACTAATCGTGGTAGATGTGCAGCCCACATTCTGCGAGGGCGGGGAGCTGCCCATCGTGGGAGGCAACGCCGTCGCCGAGCGCGTGGCCGCCTACGTGCCCGCGCACCGTAAGGAATACGCGCTGGTGGCAACCACTCAGGACTGGCACATTGACCCGGGCACGCACTTCAGCGACCAGCCCGACTTCGTGGACACCTGGCCCAAGCACGGCGTGGCCGGCACTGCTAACGCGCAGCTGCACCCGGCGCTGGCGGACCTGGCCCCGGACGCTTCGGTTAAGAAGGGCCAGTACGCGGCGGCCTACTCTGGTTTTGAGGGGGTCGACGACGCCGGCGTGGGCTTGGACCAGCTGCTTAAGGACGCCGGGGTGGACAGCCTAGACATTGTGGGCCTGGCGCTGTCGCACTGCGTGCGCGACACTGCGCTGGACGCCGCTTCCAAGGGCTACCAGGTGCGAGTGCTGACCAACCTGACCGAGCCGGTCAGCCCCGAGTTGGGCGAGGCCGCCAAGGCCAAGCTGGTTGAGGCTGGCGTGGAGCTGGCTGAGGTCGAGTAAGGCTCAGGTTAAGGGGCAGGTTAAGGCTCAGGTTAAGGCTCAAGCGAGGTTGAGCGGGGCCGAAGGCTGCTAGCCCAGGCCACTGCTCACAAATACTGAAAAATCGTCCGTTCCCTATAAAACCCCATGGATTTTTAATAGGGAACGGACGATTTTGTATGTATCTGTATCTGTATCTGTAGTGAGGGTTAGTTGTAGCGGTTGGCGGCCTCGGTGGTGCTGATTACTCGGGTTGGATCCGTGTACATGGCATCCACAGGACGCTGGTCAGTCTCCTCAACTTCCTCATTTGCACCAGCCTGCTGAGAGGCAGCTGACTGAGAAGCAGGTGACTTAGAAACCGGGTTGGCCGGCTCGAAAACCACCTGGGTGGTGTCAGTCGGGCTGGCGATAACCCGCGTGTCATTCGTAGGCTGCAAAGGCTGAGTAGGCCTGCCAGGCTGGTTCGGGTGCTCCAACTGGCTAACCCCAGGTACCTGAGCGGGTTGTTGCACCGACTGTGCGGGCTGTACCGGCTGTGCCTGACCATATCCCTGGGGTACCTGACCATATCCCTGCCCGGGTTGTGCGGGCCGGCCGTAACCCTGCGGGGCTTGAGCGGCGCTTGGCACAACGCTTGGCTGCGGCTGCGGCTGCGGCTGTGGCTGGGTGAGGTAGGGGTTTAGCGGCTGGGTGGCCTGCTGGCCGTAAACCTCGATGGGCTGACCAGGCTGTGCCTGGCCGTAGCCTTGCGGTACTTGAGGAGCCTGTGCGGGCTGGGCTGACTGGGCGTAGCTCTGCGGCTGGGCTGTTTGCGATGCCGGAGCCTGCTGAGCCTGTGTGGTTACGTAGGGGTTAGCCTGCGGTTGTACTGGCTGGCCATAACCCTGGGGTACTTGTCCGTAGCCCTGCGACACCTGGGTAGGCTGGCCAAACTGACCGGGCTGAGCGGCTTGGTTGGACGGAGCAAAGTTAGGCACCGGCCAGTAGCCGGCAGCATTTTGGCCCTGCGCACCAGCAGGGGAACCAGCCTGAGCACCGGCCGGAGTACCAACCTGGGTCCCAGCCGGGGTGCCAGCCTGCGCGGCACTTTGTGCGACACTTGCCTGTGCCTGTGCCTGTGCCTGTGCCTGTGCCTGTGCCTGTGCCTGTGCCTGTGCTTGCGGTTGTGGCTGGGTGAGGTAGGGGTTTAGCGGCTGGGTGGCCTGCTGACCGTAGACCTCGATGGGCTGACCAGGCTGCACATTCTGGCCGGGCTGTGCCTGCGCGGTTATATAGGGGTTAGCCTGCGGTTGTGCGGGCTGGGCTGGTTGTGCCGGTTGTGCTGGCTGTGCGTGCCCCTTAGCCTGGGTGTTCTGCGACGGCGGAGCTTGCTGAGCCTGAGGAGTCACGTAGGGATTAGTCTGAGGCTGCGCAGTCACGTAAGGGTTTGGCGCCTGCGGAGCAGAGTGCGCGCTCGCGGCCTGCGCACTGGAGTTAGAACTCTGCGCAGAAGCCTGGCTTTGAGCGGCTGGGGAGGACTGTGCTTGGGCCGCCCACTGCCCCTGGGGTGCACCCCACTGAGGTGCGGCGGCGGCAGCGGTACCTGCGGCGCCAGCGCCCGCAGCAGCCCACTGGGACGCCGCAGCAGCGTCCGGCCCCTGGGACGCAACCCCCGGAGCCTGGAATTCCAAAGGCGCCTGGCCCGGCGTCGTCGGCACATAACCGTTAAAAGCCCCGGAGCTAGCCGAAGCGCTATCCTCACCCTGTGCGGGCAGGCCATCTGTGAAGTTGCGGCGGGCCTTAAGCTTGCGGATAAGCGCAATGACCCCAAAAATGCTCAGCCCCAGGCCCACCAAGCCAAGGAAAGCACCAGCGCCCACAAAGATGCGGGCGTAAATCAAGTCATTACTAGAGGTGACCGTGGTGGTGTCGGTGATGTCGGCGATAGCAAAAACATCGGCACGGTCAAGGTTGGGGTTAGAGCAAGCAAAAGAGTAGCTGCCCGACTTATTGGGGCTGAAAGTCGCCACCTTGTAGTAGCTCCTGTTCAGCTGAAGCTCTTCGCTGGAGTTTGCGTTGGTTACCGTGGGGCTATAGCCATCGGGGCCAGACACCACGCAGGAGGTTTTGCGAGCGGAATCCAACTTCGTTGAGGCAGCATAGAAAGCGTAAGTCCGGTTGGCCTCAAGCTGGGCGCTCTTGGATGTGCCCGGAGAAAAAGATGACAAAGACGGCAGCGTGGCGTCGGTCAGGTTCAGTGAGGCCAGGCCCGCGCCCACCGCCAAAGTGATTAGCCCTAAAACCAGCCAGAATACTGAAAGCCCCAGACCCGGCTTGCCGATAAGGCTTTTCTGGTCCGTGGGCGGCAAAATCCCGGCGTTTTGCCCCGGGGAGGCCCAGGTTGTGGCCGCGCTGGGGGCGCTTTGCGGGTTCGGGCCGCTGGCGGAGCTGTAACTGGTGCTAGCGGAGCCGTACGGTCCTGGATTGAACTGGTTGTCCGGCATGTTAAATCCTTAAATCGGTTGCTGTTCTAAGCCTAGCTGAATAGGTGCCGGGCTCGGCGTTTTACGTGGCTGGTGACGACGGCGCCCATGCTGGTTGCGTTAGTCTGCGGGGGCGACGACGGCGCAGCTGGCGTGGCACGTCAAAGTTGCGTAGGCCGATACTCGTGTGAGGCGGTGGCTGTGGGGCCTGCTGATGCTGACGCGGGCATGTATGCGGGCAGAGGCGCGGGAAACTCAGCCTGTAGCTGGCGACGCTCTTTAGAGGCGCGCCAAATGTTACGAACACTCGCAACTATTAAAGCTGTCTCCAATAAAATCATGGCTGCGCTAATGATTACCCAAAAATAGCCAAGAAATAGCCATATTTGAGTCTTAGCGTAATAGTTGTCTGTAGTGTCTGCTACAGCAAAAGAGTGTGAACCGCTTAAATTAGGGTTAACGCAAGAAAAACTGTAAGTACCGGTTTTACCTGCAGAGATTCTGCCAAGTTTGTAGTAACCATCAATGTCAAGCTCGCTGTCTACCGGGCCTGCCATGATGGAAGCCTGGTAGTCTCCAGGGCCTGAGATTACACAGCTGGTCTTGTCGGCTATAGTCTGAATGTTGGTTTTAATGTAGAAATAGTATTCTTTATTGTTGTCTAGGTAAACACTTTTGGGGTTGCCTGCAGAGAAAGTGTTTAAGTTTGGCGCGGTTATAGTTGGCAGAAATAAAGTCAGCATAATAGCGAAACTTGCGATAATTATTAGCTGTGAAAATATCATAATTATTTCAGCCCATAATGGGCGGGGCGGCGGCGTAGCTCTTTCTGGGGTTTGTAGTTCTTTCTGGGGTTGCAGATATGCTGGCCCGAAGCTGGCTGGGGCGTGAATGTTTTTAGCGTTGGGGCTGGCGTAGATGCGAGCGAATGGGTCGCTGTCGGCTGCAGCAGCTAGGTTGGCGGCAGCTTGAGGCTGGCTAGCGGGCATGACTAATCCTTAAATCGGTTGCTGATACAACCCTAGCGGAATAATCAGTGTGCCTAGAGCTGCCTGGTAGGGGGTTAGTACCCTTGACAACTAACTTAAACAGTGCCTTGCAGTGATCGCTTGTATGCGCGTGAACGGGCTGCGTTACGAAGGCCCCTGAAAATAAGATTTAGGGTGCCCGCAGATATTAGCAGTAGTCCGGGTAATGCAATGGTTGAAGCATAAAAAACTATGATCCGGTTATAGCATATTTCTGACGAAATATTGTTAAGCCTAGGAAATGCGGTGGTTTCAGCTATAATAAATGACTTATATTTTGATTCACTTTGGTCTGTGCAGAAAAACTTGTAGGTGCCAGACTTTGTGGGGCGCACTTGTTCAAAGTCATGATAGAATTCTACGAATGAATCATGTTCGTTAGGTTCCCAGGTTTCTGCGGGTAAGTTATTTCCTTTTGAGTCTACTATAGAGCAATGTGGGGAATCATATTCATACTCAGTGTATAGGGTATAGGTTTTGTTGGCCTCAAGATAGATACTCTTAGTGATGCTCCCCTCGAAAGTAGTGGACGCAGGAATGTCTGTTCTACCAAAGTACGGTTCAGCTATTACTATGCCCAGTATGAGCGGGAATAACCCGAAAATAATCATGAATACTGAGCTGTCGCAGTACCAGAAACAATCTGAGATGCGTCGCCAAAGTGTTTTTGGCTCATTGCTAGCTGCGTTGCTCGCGCTTGCATCAATTTTTTCGTCACTGGCCATAGTGAATCCTTAAAACTGTGTGCTTGGGCAGAGTCTAACCCAAACCCTGAGCCCATGTGCACATTTAAGGCCGCCAGGCGCCGTCGCCAAAACAGCGGGACAGACAAGAACGCGGCGCAAGCAAAACGCAAAGCCGCCGGGCGCCGTCGCCGCCAGGGTACCAAACCGGGCGCCGTCGCCGGCAAGGCCAGCACTTATCAGGCGGCGCAAGCAAAATATCGGTTCGGGCAAATCAGGCCAAAGCCAGTAAACTAGGGGCCATGACGCACATTCTTTCAGCTGTTGCCTGGCCCTATGCGAACGGGCCACGCCACATTGGCCACGTAGCCGGTTTCGGTGTCCCCTCAGACGTTTTCTCCCGCTACATGCGAATGGCTGGCTATGACGTGCTCATGGTCTCCGGCACTGACGAGCACGGCACCCCCATCCTGGTGGCCGCCGACGAAGCTGGAGTTAGCGCCCGCGAACTAGCAGACGAAAACAATCGCCTCATTGTTGAGGACCTGGTTGCCCTGGGTCTGTCCTATGACCTATTTACCCGCACCACCACCGGTAACCACTACCGGGTTGTGCGTGAAATGTTCGAGGCCGTGCGCGACAACGGTTACATGATTGAGCGAACCACCCGCTCGGCTATCTCGCCCTCCACCGGCCGCACCCTGCCCGACCGTTACATTGAAGGCACCTGTCCCATCTGTGGTGCCGACGGCGCCCGTGGCGACCAGTGCGACAACTGCGGTAACCAACTCGACCCCACTGACCTGATTAACCCCCGCAGCCGCATCAACGGTGAAACCCCCAAGTTCATCGAATCCAACCACTGGTTCCTGGACCTGCCGGCGCTAGCCGACGCCCTAGGCGAGTGGCTAGATGAGCGTGAAGCCTCGGGCACATGGCGCCCCAACGTCATTAAGTTCTCCCAGAACATCCTCAAGGAAATCCGTCCGCGTGCCATGAGCCGCGACATTGACTGGGGTATCCCGATCCCCGGCTGGGATGACCAGCCTGGCAAGCGCCTGTATGTGTGGTTCGACGCCGTAATCGGCTACCTGTCTGCCTCCATTGAGTGGGCGCGCCGCAGCGGCGACCACGAGGCCTGGCGCCAGTGGTGGAACAACCCCGACGCCCTGACCTACTACTTCATGGGTAAAGACAATATTGTTTTCCACTCCCAGATTTGGCCTGCTGAAATGCTGGCCCAAAACGGTAAGGGCTCACGCGGCGGCGACCACAGCCCCTTCGGTCAGCTAAACCTGCCCACCGAGGTGGTTTCCAGCGAGTTCCTAACCATGGAGGGCAAGAAGTTCTCCTCCTCGCATGGCATCGTGATTTATGTGCGTGACGTGCTCAGCCGCTACCAGGCTGACGCGCTGCGTTACTTCATCTCTATTGCCGGCCCGGAAACCGCTGACGCTGACTTCACCTGGGCTGAGTTCGTGCGCCGCACCAACTCTGAGCTGGTGGCTGCCTGGGGTAACCTGGTCAACCGCACCGCTTCCATGATCCACAAGCGTTTCGGGCAGATCCCCGAGCCGGGCGAGTTCACTTTTGAAGACCGCTCGCTGCTAGCTGAGGTGGAGCGCGGCTTTAAGACCGTGGGTGACCTGATCATGCACCACCGCCAAAAGGCCGCCCTGAGCGAAGCCATGCGCCTGGTGGGTGAAGCCAACCGCTACATTGCCGAAACTGAGCCTTTCAAGCTCAAGAGCGAAGACCAGCAAGAGCGCCTACGCACTATTCTGTTCGTGTTGGCCCAGGTTGTGGCTGACTTGAACCTGATGCTCAGCCCCTTCCTGCCGCATGCCGCTAACGACGTCGACCGCGTAATGGGTGGGAACGGCCAGATCGCCCCCATGCCGGTGATTGAGGAAGTAACCGAGCTGGACCCGCAGGTGCTGCCGGCAGACTTCGCAGGGCGCAAGTCCTACCCGATCATCACCGGCGACTACACCACCGCCCCCACCTGGGAGCGTCACGCAGTCACCCCGGGCACGCCCGTAGGCAAGCCCACCCCGGTGTTTGTGAAGCTGGATGAAGCCATCATTGAGCAGGAGCTGGCCCGTTACGCCGGGCAGGTGCCCGACGACGTCACCGGCGCCTGAGCTGCTTAGAAACTAACTGTGCCCTCGTCGCTAGCCGCAACTGGTAGCGCCGAGGGCACGTGCATGTAACACGCGCATGTAACACGTGCATGTAACTTGCGCCCTTAACTGGGCTCTGCGCCTTTAACCGGGCTATGCGCCCTTAACCGGGGGCCACCCTTATCTATTAAACCGGGACACCCTCATCTATCAGGGAGAACAAAGTGTCTAAACGTAAGCCGAGCGATTGGCCGGCGCTGGAAAATATTGTCCGCCTGCCGCAGGCGGTTATGGATAACCACACCCACTTGCCGATTTCGCCCACTGAGGGCCCGGGGGCGGCGGCTGCTTCAGGCCCGCTTAGCGCCGCGCAGCTGGTGGAGCGGGCCCAGGTGGTGGGGGTGGACCGTATGATCACTAGCGCCTGTGAGCTGCCCGCTTTTGCGCCGTCGCTGGAGCTGGCCCGACAGCTGCCGGGGGTGAAGGTGGCGCTGGCGATTCACCCGAATGAGGCGGTGCTGCATGCGGGCGTCAGCGAGGTGGGCCCTGATGGTTTGCAGCCGCGTTTTGAGGCCCACCATGGTGCATATGATCTCGACGCCGCCTTGGCCCAGGTGGAGCGGGCCTGCCGGGAAAACCCCGAAACTGTGGTGGCGGTGGGGGAGACCGGCATGGATTTGTTCCGTACCGGCCCGCGTGGGGGCGTGGCGCAGCGGGAGTCTTTCCGCGCCCATATCGCTCTGGCTAAAGAGCTGGGTTTACCGTTGCAGATCCATGACCGCCAGGCTCACCGTGAGTGCATTGAGGTTTTGCTTGCCGACGGCGCCCCTGAACGCACGGTTTTCCACTGCTTTAGCGGGGATGAGGCTATGGCCCAGGTGTGCGCTGAACACGGCTGGTATGCCTCAGTGTCGGGGCCGGTGACTTACAAATCTAACCGGGAGCTGCGCGCCGCAATTGCGGCGATGCCACAGCAGTTGCTGCTGATAGAAACCGATGCCCCCTACCTGCCGCCTACCCCTTACCGGGGTATGCCTAATGGCTCTTACCTGTTGCCGGTGACGTTAACCGCCTTGGCGCAGCTGCGCGAGCTGAGCCTGGAGCAAATGTGTCAGCTGGTTAACCGCAACAGCCACGAAGTGTACGGCTTCTAAATGGGGTTGTAACTAAACCAGGTAGTTCCTAACTCCAAACTAGAGCTTGAGCTAATACCAAGCGGGAGTGCACTAATTCAAAAACAAGCGTGCGCCGGGCCTGAATGAACAGGCCCGGCGCACGGGAGTATTAGAGGAGTATTAGACCTGGGCAGCTCAGAAAGCTTAGACGCTGTCAGGGCGCCTGTCGGACACTCAGTTGAGCGGGCGCACCTGGGCTTCGGGCACGGCCACGGGAGTGGAGTTGGACTGCCCAGAGCCACCAAATAGACGCTCCTTAACAGACTCAACCACCTTGTCGGTGACCTTTTCACCCTGGCGTTTGACGGCGTCGGAAACCTTAGCCTTAGTCGAATCCACGCGGGTGCGCACGGCGGGAGACTCCACCACGCGCCCGGCAGCGGCCTTAATCTTTTCGTACTGGGCGCGCCCGGCGCGGGTGCCCAGCACATAGCCGCCGGTCAGGCCAATCAGAAATGGGAGCTTGCTAGCCATTTTGTTCTCCTTACGGTTGAGGGCCTACCAGCGAAGCTGGCAGTTTACGAGCCAAAGTGAAGCCGTCGCGGCCACTAACCACCAGAGCGCCGGACTGTTTGAGGCTGCGCACCTGCGGCTCAGCTAGGGCCAGGTGGTTACCACCCGCGAAAACATGCTCTGATGAGGTCAGTTTACGGATGGCAATAGCCTCTACCTTGTCGCCGTGGTCGTGGGCGAGGTCGCCGTAAATGATCCGGTCAAACTGGCCGTCGTCACCAATTAGTAGCCACTTTACCTCAGGCAGGTCAATCATTAGGCGACGCAGCTGGGTGCGTTTGTGTTCCAGTCCTGAGCGGAACCAGCCGGTGTTGGTGGGGCCCCAGTCGGTCATGAGCATGGGGCCGCGCGGGAAGTTGTGGCGTTCAAAGAAGTTACGCAAAGTGGGCACCACATTCCAGGCGCCGGTAGACAGGTAGATTACCGGCGCACCCGGGTTGGTTTTTTGTACCCGGTTGAGCAGTGCGGCCATGCCCGGCACGGCTTGGCGCGCAAAAGACTGCTTAACGAAAGCGTTCCAGCTGGCCACCAGGGCACGCGGCATGTGAGTGACCATTACGGTGTCGTCGATGTCGCACACCACGCCCAGCTGTGGCCCGTCAGGGATGATCAGCACGGGGGCTTTGATTGTGTCCATGGCGGGGCCGGTGATGGTGGCTTCATGCCAGCCGGGTTTGAGGTTGTGGTTACGGATGACGACGTCGATATAGCCGCCCCGGTCTGCCTGTGCGGAGAGTTTGCGCCCACCCACCTTCACAGTGAAGGGGATGAACGGCACGGGGATATCAATGAAGGAACGCCAGCCGCGCTGGGCGTCTAGCAGTGAAGCCATGGCGGCTTCACGCAGCTGGGTGATAGAAGGCAGATCCTCAGGGATGTGCTGGAATAGTGGGCCCTCGGCGGGTGCGCCGGGTGGGCGCATCACTACGCGCGCAATTACGCGCACCATGGTGGCCGAGCCGTAGCCGTCATAGGCCACTGCTCGCGGGCGCCACCCAGCGCGGCGTAGTCGCGGAATCACGTGGCGATGGAAGTGTTCTTCACCGCGTCGTGCCAAGTCAGATAGGGGCATTGGTTCTCCTTAAGGAGTTCCAGCCTAGTCGAGCTGTTGCCTGCACCGGTAACGCCCAGGCCAGGGCTACGCCAGAGGCGATAGCGGCCAGGGTGTAGGAGGAGCCCACCAGCTGCTCTGCCACGTTCCAGTGCAGCTCGTTAACCTGCCCGTGGGAGAACCACCAGTGCGGGGCCATGATGAATAATGCTCCCTGCACTAGGGCCAAAGCGGCCAGGGGTGCGGACTTTAGCCGTAGCGCCACCGCGATTAGTGCCACCACGCTGGCTAGCCCCCACACCCAGTGGTGCGACCAGGTGATGGGGGAGACCAGTAGTCCCAGGCTCATGATTACTGCGGCGGTCAGTAAGGTGGCTAGGTTTTCGGGTAGCACCGGGGCTGGGGCAGTGGCGACGGCGTCCGGGGCGGCGACGGCGTCGCTGGCGGCTAGCTCGACGGCGTCGCCAGCAGGGACGGCCAGGGCCGCAGAGGCAGCAGAGACAGTGGCCCCAGTGGCGGGCGCGGCCGCATTAAGGGGGCCGGGCGCGGCGTCGTCGGAGATAACATGCGGGGTAACCACGCTGGTAGCGGCGGCCTGAATACGCAGGCATAGCCAAACGGCGGCCACTAAAGCCAGCGCCACCGTGATAGCCCAAGCAATACTCCAGGTGTTTTCCGGCAGGGCGCGGGCCACGAAACCTTTCAGGTTCTGGTTGCTGGTGTAGTAGGCATCCCCGGCGCGCTGGGGGTCCCACATGGCGTCAAAGAAGAAACGGGTCGACTCGCCCGGGCTGATAACCCAGCTGAGCAAAGTGACAGCGAGCGAGGTAGCCACCATGGTGATAGCTGAACGCCACTGACGGCGCAGCAGGAAAATAAGCACGGCAATAGCTGGGGTCAGCTTGATCGCGGCCGCCAAACCAGAGGCCACGCCGCGTCCTTTCCAGCTGGGCGGCGCGGCCACATCAATCATCACCAGCGCCATCATGGCGGTGTTGACCTGGGCAAAACCAACCGACTGGGTAAACGGCTCCAGGCACTGCTGAACCAGGATCGCCGCCCAGGGGGCGATAGCAAAAGCTGAGCCCCAAGACCAGCCCAGGCTGCGCCCGATCAGGGCCACAATCACAGCAGTTTGCAGGGCGATAGCCATAATCATTAGGCGTGCGGCGGTCTCATAATCAAACCAGGTCAGTGGGGATAGCGCCCAGGCTCCAAAAGGCGGGTAGGTGAAGGGGTACATCTTGTAGTCAGGCAAGGCGTACCAGTCGTACAGGGAATTACCACTAAACCAGTTATTTAACGCATACCAGTACACGTATACGTCAAAATGCTGAGGCAGATTGTAGTCCTTGTCGTACATCTGCGGATAGGTGGCCCCCAGCAGGCACAACCAGCCCAGTATCTGCACAATCGGTGCGCGCACCGTGGCATAAAAGCCGGCGCGTAAGTCTGCAAAAGAAAGATTCATGCCTACCTCGATACTTGGCCTGGCTAGGGGCTAGCTAAGCGCAGATACAAATATCCCTAGGGTATCTGACGTACCCCCAGGGTGCGGCGCAAAGTACGCGCCCCACTCCACGCAATCACCACAGCCAGCCACGCCATAACCGTAACCGCCAAGAAACCACCATGCGCACCGGAGTTGTCGATAGCCAAACCAGCCAAGAACGTACCCACAGAAACACCCACGTTAATAGTGGTGCTGAGCCAAGTTAGGCCCTCAGTGATCTGGTTGTCGGCCACCGAATGCTGCACAATCTGGTTGGCGGTAGTGAAAGTAGGGGCAATAGCCATACCGGTGATGGCCGCAGCTACCGCCACAAACCACAGGTTAGGGGCAAAAATCAGGGTGGAGGCACCCAAAGCCAAAACAGTCACGCCCACCACGAACTGGCGTTGCAACGGCCAATGCCACTGGCGTGAACCGTGAATCAGCGCCGCTACCAGCGAGCCGGTAGAGAAGCAAGCCAAGATAGCGCCGGAAAGATTCTTGTGACCATGCTCAGTAGCTGAAGCCACAATCGCCACATCATTGGCGCCAAACAGGCCACCCAACACTAGGCAGGTAAGCGCAGTAACCACCAACGCCCCGTTACGTAAAACATGAGACTGGCCGGCTTGCTCCTGCGCGGCAGCGCGCCCCTTCGCCGGCGGCTCAGTGGCGCGCTGGGATAGGAACCACAGTGAACCCACTGCCTGGGCGGTGACGGCCACAATCAAACCACTAGTAACTGGCAGGGGCGGGTTGGTAACCAGCATGGTGGCCAGGATCGGGCCAATGATGAAAGCCACCTCATCCATGGCTGCCTCCAGGGCGAAAGCCGTGTGGATTTCATCAGGGGTTTTTAGCAGGTTAGACCAGCGCGCGCGCACCAGGGCGCCCATGGAACCGCTGGTACCGCCAGCAATGGCGGAGCAAACCAGCAGCGCCGCCGGGTGGGCATGGAAAGTAATAGACACAATCTCGCCCACCATGGCCAGACAGGAGGCCATGATGAAAGGAATCATGAAGCGCTGGCCGTAAATATCTACACGTCGAGCCAGCCAAGGCGCAGTGCAGGCAAAAGCGATCAGCGTTACCGCACTGACCTGCCCGGCCAGGGTGTAGCTGTGGTATTCACTTTGAATAGCTAGCAGCGAAGAAATTGACACCATAGACATGGGCATGCGCGCCAGCAGTCCGGTGGCGGAAAATTTAAAAGCACCGGGTTTACGTAGGATGTTTACATAGTTAGATGCCACCGCTCCATGATTACACGGGGAGCGGTGGCAAACTGAACTATGTAACTGTGAGAATCCAAACCAGGCCTGAGAAGCGCTTGCGGCTTGCGCTCAAGCTGGAGGTCTGCGCCTAGCGCTGTTCGGGGTTAGCTCAGCGCTGCCCGGATTTAGCTCAGCGCTGCTCAGAGTTGGCTGCGTGACGGTTAACCGTGAAGCCCTGACCGTTAAGGGTGTTCCAGCAGGTGACACCCTCCTCGGTGGAGGTGCAGGCGAAAACGCCATGCTTAGCCGAAGAGTTGTAGGCCAAGGTGGTGCCCGAAGCCTTAAAGGCAGTCTGGCAAGAGCCGCCGGCGCTGGCCTGCGTGGTCACCGTAGCGGTGAACGGGGTGGAGTTGTTAGAGCAGCTAGGACCGTTAGCGTTGAAGCTGTATTCCTTGATGGTGCAAGAAACCTGATCATCGCCAAGGGTGCAGGTGATGTTGCCGGAAGGTGAGGTGAAGCTGGTCATTTCCCGGGCGCCGTCGGGAGCCGGGGCCTTAACCGTAGCGGTAGGCGTGGCGCTAGGGGTGGGGGTTTCAGTCTCTACCGGTGCGGCAGTTTCAGTCTGTACCACCGTGGGGGTGATCGGGCCGGCGTCGTTGACCGAGTGTGGGGAGGTGTCGCGCCCAAGCATGTAGGCACCCACAGCCACAGCCAGAATCAAAACCGCCAGCGAAATCCAGCCAAAGAGCGGAAGGCCGCCCTTCTTAGCAGAGCTGTCAGCCTCCTGCTCGGGGGCCTCGTTAGCGGTGGCGTAGTCGTAGGTGGGCTCAGCATAGGTGGGGTCCGGGGCATACACCGGGGTGGACATAACCATGGTGGCTGAGCCGGTGGTGGCCGGGTCGGGCACCTGCGCGCCTAGCGGCTGGTCTAGCGGAATAACCGAGGGGTTGGCTGCCACAATGTTTTGGGCCGGCCCTTCCACGCCGCCAGTAGCCGGCTGCTCCGGGTCATTCATGGCAAACACAGAGTCAGCAACGCTGGGGGCGCTAGTTTCCTGGTTGGTGCTAAGCACAGAGCGACGGGTAGGAGCATGGTCGTTAACCAAGGGCCCGGCGGCTACCTGCGTGGGGGCTGCGTCCTGGGCGCTGGCAGTGCTAGTGGCGCTAGCTGCCGGCGCATTTTGGGCCTCAAGCTGGGCCAGGAACTGGGGGTTGTGCTTAGCTAGCAGCTGACGCGCCAACGGCAGCGGGCTGCGGGCCAAGCCGGCGTTGATCTGCGGATCGTTAAGGTTAGCTAGCCATTCAAGTAACTGCGGGTAGGCGTTCGGGTTGGCGGCTACCACTGGGCGCAACTGCGGATAGTTGCTGACCAGCTGATATAGGTCAGCCTGCGAAGTCGCGGGACTGGCGGCCCGGGCGGCTAACTGTTCCAGCGAGAGCGTCATCGTGATCCTTCCAGGTACCATGCACTTGAGCCGTGTTAGCCAAGCGCTGTTACCAACCTCAATACAACTACTCTAGTGGCCAAGTCCGACAATTAACTACTTCAGAGTAAAAACGGGACATAATTTAACAGTGTGTGCTTGGCACCATTTTCGATCCGTCACACCAGCTAAGGAGGCTCACAATGGCTGAGGAATTACTTGGCGTGGAATGCGTCAATGGCCACCCAAATCCGCCTGATGCCTACGATTGCGCCACTTGTGCTGGTGCTTTAGCGGCTGCTCCACACATGCTAGATAACCCGCCACGGATGGTGGTGGAGGCCTCCACAGGGGCGCGCCTGGCCCTGCGCCGCGATCTGGTAGTGGGGCGAGCGCCACAGTATTTGAGCTACAACGAGGGCACGGAGCTGCTCACGGTCCCCTCCCCGGGCCGCCTGGTTTCCCGCTCGCACGTGTTACTGCAGGTGGTGGGCTGGCAGGTAAGCGCCATTGACATGGATTCCCACAATGGCACGGTGCTACGCCGGCTGGGCTATGAGGATGTGCAGCTGGTCCCCGACGCCCAGGTTCCCCTGCGTTACGGTGATGAGCTTGATTTGGGCGACGGCGTGGTGTTGCGTTTCCTTCCCCCTGGCGCCAGCACCGACGACGACGCCGCAGCCTCCGCTCACAGCGCGGGAGAAAGCCTCAACGTCACCGGCTCCCTAACCTACTAAGGACTATCGGCCGGCAAAACCGGCCGGCCAGTAGAGCGCCAGCCAGTCAAGGGCGGCCCGGTAGCTAAGGGCGTCAGCTTGCTAGCTCAGCCAGCCATAGGGCAACGCGAGACGGAGGGGGCCGGGGCGTCGTCGTCGTGATCAAGCGAAACCGGCACCGGATGAGCCGCCTGCCGCGCCCCCACCGCCTGCAACACGAAACTATCCAAACTGTGCAGGTAACGCTCACGCTGCATGGGGTTAGTGGGCGTGGGACGACCCCCCAGCACGCAGGCGTGGATCAGCTGCACGCTCATGGCCACATCCTGATTAGGAAGCTGGCCCTGGTCGATAGCCTCATGCAGAATCTGGCTGAGCATATGCTCCATGATGTCGGCGTGCGAGTGCAGACGCCCCACGGTGTCGCGCGAAAGCGTATCGGTTAGGCGCGCGCCGCTCGGGAAGTGATAGTGCTGCTTTAGTAGGGCCTGCTCACGGATATAAACCCGCAGACGATCAAGCGGATCTTGCACATCCTCAAGGGCCTGGCTCAGGCGCGCCACATAGCTGCGGGTTTCGTTCTCGATATAGGCCAGGAGCAGATCTTCTTTGTCTGCAAAGTGGTTATAGACGGCGGTGCGCCCCACATGGGCGTTAGCGGCGACGTCGGAAAGCGTGATTTTGTCGAAAGGTTTAGCGGCCAAGAGTTGACCCAGGGAGTCGAAAAGGGCGCGGCGAGTGCGCTCGCGGTGTTCGGCTAGGGTGTTACCAGTAATCTTGGGCATAGGTAAACCTTAGCTGGTTAGTGACGTAAGTAGGAAGTGTGTCAGATCGTGGAAAACTCAGGGGCCGCCAAGGGGGCGCAGGCAACGCAACCAAAAGCGACGCAACCTAAGGTGGCACAACCAAAGGTGGCGCAACCGAAGGTTACGCAACCAAAAGCGACACAACTAGTGGTGGGGGCGGTGTTGGTGGATGATTTACGTCAGCCCACACGGTTTTTAGCCGCCCAGCGTGCCTATCCAGCCCAGCTGCGGGGGCAGTGGGAGTTTCCGGGCGGCAAGGTAGAGCCGGGGGAGGCGCCGCAGGCAGCTTTGGCGCGCGAATTACGTGAAGAACTAGATATTGTGGTCAAGATCGGGGTGGAAGTGGTACCCAATACACCCCTGTCTACATGGCCACTAAAACCGGGGCTAGAGATGCGGGTGTGGCTAGTGAGCACTGACCGCCCCGAAATTAGCCCAGGCACTAGTCATATGCAGGTCAAATGGGTTACGCCAGTACAAGCTCTTGACCTAAATTGGCTGGCTCCCGATTTACCTATTGTGCGCCAGATCATTAAACTAATGGCTGCTGGCCAGGGCAAATGTGCTCAGAGTTAAGTTATGAAAGGGCTGATACTTACTGGCCAAAAGGTCACGTTTCGATTACAGTCGGGTACTAGTTTATAAAGAAAGAGGTTCGACATGGGACGTCACGCTCAGAAGGCCACCCCGGCCTCAGCAGTTAGTGCTCTCTTTTCCCAGGTAGGCACCGGTAACGTGGTGTACCGCGCGGGCGGTGTGGCCATGGCTCTGTCTCTGGCTGTCTCCGGTGGTGCATTCGCTGCTGTACAGATGAACAACGGTGTCAACACTGACGCCAACAAGGCCGCGCTGACCCACGCAGCACTTGGCCTGTCCGCTCAGCCCACCTCTAACGCAGAAGAGTCCGTTAACTACAAGCTGGTTGTAGACGGCAAGACCATCTCTGCTTCCACTCAGGCTGACACCTGGGGTCAGGCCCTGTCCGACGCCGGTGTTTCAGTTGACGATAACGACACCGCTTCCGTGGACCTAACTGCCGCCCCTGTTGACGGCGCCGTCGTTACCGTTGTCCACGCTAGCGTCACCCAGACCAACGTAGACACTGCCATCAAGGCTGGCACCACCGAGAAGCCAGACCCGACTCTGGCTAAGGGTGAGAAGAAGGTAGAAACCGAGGGTGTAGACGGTATTTCCCGCACCGTTTACAACGTGGTTACCCGTGGCGGTAAGGAAGTTTCCCGCACCGTAGTATCCACCGCCGTCGTCAAGCCGGCCACCAACGCTGTGGTACTGGTGGGCACCAAGGAAGCTACCGCGCCTGCTGCCACCACCACTCCCGCTACCCCCAACAACTCTTCCTCCAGCTCCAGCGGTGGTAACGCCACCCTGGCTGCCGCCGGCACCGACGCTGCTAGCGCCCAGGCTATTGCTAAGTCCATGATGAGCTCCTACGGCTGGGACGACACCCAGTTCAGCTGCTTGGTTAAGCTGTGGAACCGCGAGTCCGGCTGGAACTACCAGGCTTACAACGCTTCCTCCGGCGCCACCGGTATTCCCCAGGCCCTGCCTGGCTCCAAGATGGCTAGCGCCGGTAGCGACTGGGCCACCAACCCGGCCACCCAGATCAAGTGGGGTCTGGGCTACATCTCCGAGCGTTACTCCAACCCCTGTGGCGCTTGGGCACACTCTGAGTCGGTGGGCTGGTACTAAACCGCACTCACATAAGCTGGCGTTTGAGCACGCTAACCCTCTCCCCTGCAATCTGTGCTGATTGCGGGGGAGACGTGTATTTGGGGCTTGGCTGGGGCTGCGGCGTCGTCGGCGGCCTAAAAATAGGCAGCTTTCAGCTAGGCTTGAAGGCAATGAAGGCAGTACCAAACCGCGCTATTAATGCGCCCGGAAACTTGTAGGTGACGTGTATGAGTGACGTGGCGGCAGGCAAGCTACTGACCAGCAACGATATTCGTGAGCTGTGCGCCCAGTTAAACATTCGCCCTACCAAAACCCTGGGCCAAAACTTCGTCAACGATCCAGGTACGGTACGCAAGATTGTGCGTAACGCCGGCGTGCAAGCAGGTGAGCAGGTGCTGGAAATCGGTCCCGGCCTGGGCTCACTAACCCTGGCGCTACTGGAGGCTGGGGCGCAGGTTAGCGCCGTCGAGATTGATCCGCCCCTGGCCCAAGCTTTGCCGACCACCGCCCAGGTCCGCTTCCCGGAAGCTAAATTACAAGTTTTTACTGCTGACGCCCTGACTATCACCGGGCCCGAAAGTATCGACGGCGCCGCCCCTACCCGTCTGGTAGCTAATTTGCCGTATAACGTGGCCGTGCCGATTGTGCTGACCGTGCTCGAAAAGCTACCCAGCATCCAGACCGTGCTGGTGATGGTGCAGGCGGAGGTGGCCGACCGCCTGGCGGCCACGCCGGGTAACAAGATTTATGGGGTGCCCAGCGCCAAGGTGGCTTGGTATGCCAGTGCCCGGCGCACCCTAACCATTGGTCGCAACGTGTTTTATCCGGTGCCTAATGTGGACTCGGCTCTGGTGAAAATTGAGCGCCGCCCCCATCCGGATACTGCGGCTACGCGCGAGCAGGTTTTTGCTGTTATCGACGCCGCCTTTGCCCAGCGCCGCAAGACCTTGCGTCAGGCACTGGCTGGTTTGGCTGGTAGCGCCGGCGCCGCCCAGGAGGCGCTGGAGCGCGCCGGGGTTAGCCCCACGGCTCGTGGCGAAACCCTAGACATTGACCAGTTTGCCGCCGTGGCTCAGCAGCTAAATGCTGCTAGCGCCGGTGCGTGCGTTCCAGCCGCCAGTGCGCCCGCCCCGGCTGCCAGCGACCCGGCTGTGAGCGTTAGCGCCCCGGCTGTGAATACCCCGGCCATGAGCGTTAGCGCCCCGGCTGTGAATGCTAGCGACCGGGCCGTGAGCGTTAGTGCCCCGGGCAAGGTGAATCTTTTCCTGGCCTTGGGCGCTGCCCGCCCCGATGGCTACCACCCGCTTAACACGGTCTTTGCCCAGATCGGCTTAAGCGAGACGGTTACGGTCAGTCCCCTGAAGTCCCTGGCTACGACGGCGCCGCAGCCGGCCTCAACTGCCCCTGTCTCCTCTGCCTCGTCGGCCCCGGCCCGGGCAGGCTCGGTCCCGGCGGCCGCTCAGCCGGCCCCATTAGCCACGGCTGTCCCGGCCCAGCCGGGCTTAGTCCCAGCTGCCCAAACCGGCGGCCCGCGCATTGAGCTGGCCCTGACCCACCCCGATAGCAATGTGCCCCTAGATCACAGCAACCTGGCCTACCGCGCCGCCCAGGCGGTGGCCCAGCAAGCCGCCCAGCGTGGCCTAGCCACCCCGGACGTGCACATTTTGCTAGACAAAGCCGTACCGGTAGCCGGAGGCATGGCTGGTGGCAGCGCGGACGCAGCTGCCACCCTCAAAGCCTGCAACGAGTTCTGGCAGGTGGGCCTGAGCCTAGAAGAGTTGGCTAACCTAGGTGCCCAGTTGGGTGCGGATGTGCCCTTCGGGCTTTACGGCGGGGTGGCTCTGGGCACCGGACGCGGGGATCTAATTGAGCCGCTTAAGGCCGTCCCCGGCCCCTACTACTGGACTTTTGCCTTGCAGGATGAGGGTTTATCGACGGCGGCCGTGTTTAAACACTTTGACGCCACTGTGCAGGCTCCACCGGCGGCAGACATGCCGCCGGAGCAGCTACTGGCCGCCCTAGAGGCTGGTGACGTGGCTGAGGTTAGCCGCCATATCCGCAACGATCTACAGGCCACGGCTATTGATCTACGCCCAGAACTAGGTCAACTAATTGACCTGGCTAAGAAGGCTGGCGCTCTGGCAGCCATGGTTTCTGGCTCCGGGCCTACCGTGGCCGCCCTTAGTTCCAGCCGCGCGGCGGCTGAGCGGGTAGCTCTATGCTGGAGCCTCACCCCCTTCTGTGACCAGGTAGTTACCGGTTAAGCGCCCGCAAGCCGTGCCGCCCGCACCCCAGCGCTCACGCGGTAGAATGCGGGGGCTGGTTTTATCTGCAGAATGAGGACTTAATGGCTCACCTATTAGGGGTCGAGAACCTGCGCATTGTTGTAGGCAGTCGCACGCTACTAGACGGTGTCACGGTAGGCATTGAAGACGGCACCCGGGTGGGCGTGCTGGGCCCCAACGGCGCTGGTAAATCCACTTTCCTGCAGGCCCTATCAGGGCAGCGTGAAATCGATGGCGGACGTATCACCCGCGCCGCCGACACGCGCGTGGCCATCCTCAACCAAAGCGACAACTTCCCCCCGGGCATCAGCGTACGTCAAGCAGTGCACGGTGACGCGGCTGAGCACGTGTGGGCCTCTAACCCTGCCGTGCGTGACATTCATGCCGGCCTGCTGGCAGACGTGGACCTGGCAGCCGACGTCGACACCCTCTCAGGTGGTCAGCGCCGCCGCGTCGCCCTAGCCCACGTGCTCACCCAAGACGCCCAGGTGGTGGTACTAGATGAGCCCACCAACCACCTCGATGTTGAAGGCGTGGACTGGCTGGCTCGCCACCTGCAAAAACGCTTCGACTCAGCGCGCGGCGACGGCGCCCTAGTGGTGGTCACCCACGACCGCTGGTTCCTAGACGCCATCTGCAACCGAGTGTGGGAAGTAGTGCCCGGCGTCGACCCCGGCAACGGCCGCCCCCAAATCCCCGGCCGTATTGAGCTTTACGACGGTGGCTATGCGGCCTACATTTTGGCGCGCGCCGAGCGGGCCCGCCAGGCTGAAGTGGCTGCCGCCAAACGCGAAAACCTACTGCGTAAAGAACTGGCCTGGCTGCGACGCGGCGCTCCAGCGCGCACTTCCAAGCCGCGTTTCCGTATCGACGCCGCCGAGGCACTAATCGCCGACGTGCCCCCGCCGCGTGACAGCGTGGAAATCACTCGCATGGCCACTGCCCGCCTAGGCAAGCGCGTTATTGACCTGGAAAACGTCAGCGTCAGCTACCCGGCCCCCGGCGGCGGCGAAAACCAGGTGCTGCGCGAGGTAACCTGGCGCCTTGCCCCCGGCGAGCGAGTAGGCATTGTGGGTGTAAACGGCGCCGGTAAAACCACCCTGCTGCGCCTGTTGCAAGGCACCCAAAAACCCACCAGTGGGCGGGTACGTACCGGCCAAACCGTGGACGTAGTAACCCTGTCGCAAACCACCCATGAGCTAGATCAGATCAGCGAGCTGCGAGTGGTTGAGGCAGTGGCTGCAGTGGCCGAGCACGTCACCGTGGGCGGCAAGGATCTAAGCGCCAGCCAGTTGGTTGAGCGCCTGGGCTTTACCCGCCAACGTGCCTGGACTCGGGTGGGGGAAATCAGCGGTGGCGAACGCCGTCGCCTGCAGCTGCTGCGACTGCTGATGGCTCAGCCCAATGTGCTGCTGCTGGACGAGCCCACTAACGATCTAGACACTGACACCCTGGCTTCAATTGAGGATATCCTCGATACCTTCCCGGGCACGCTAGTGGTGGTCTCCCACGACCGCTACCTGCTTGAACGCGTCACCGACCACCAGCTGGCTTTGCTTGGTGACGGGCATCTGCGTGATCTTCCTGGCGGAGTGGAGCAGTATCTGGAGCTGCGTCGCCAGCAACTGGCTGCCTCATCTGGGACTGCAGGGGCGACGTCGGCAACTGCGGAGGCTAAAAACGCCCCGTCCCAGGGGGAGCAGGGCGCCTTAAGTGGGGCTCAGCGCCACGCGGCTGCCAAGAACCTGGCCCGGCTAGAGCGCCAGCTGGATAAGGTCAGTGTCCAGATCGCCAAGCTACACGCGGATATGGAAGCGGCTTCAGCTGATCCTGGACGCGTCAATGACCTAATTGAGCTGGGTAAACAGCTTAGCCAGGCGCAGGAACGCCAGGCGGATATCGAGTTGGAATGGCTTGAAGCAGCCGGCGAGCTGGAGCAGTAGTCCCGCTGCTGCGCGGCCTGGGCCGCCCCGGGTACGGGCGCTCCAAGCTTAACTGCGGCTGTTTAGGCGGCGTGCTTACCGCCGCCACTACGACGACGCGGCCGGGTGGGACGCGAGGGCGGACCTTGCTGCACCCGGCGGCCCTGCGGACGCTTGCGGCGTCGGGGCAAGCTAGGCAAGCTGGGCATACGCAGCCCAGCCAACTGCAGCAGCTTCTCCTTAGGAACCAGGTGGCGCAGGTCGATACCCTTACCAGGCAAGCCAATTGACCAGGGCGCCAAGTATTTAAGCGCAATACAAACCGCGAAACAGGCCGCCGTAATAATCCAGGCAAAACCCACCGACAGGGAGTTATCTAAAACAAACTGGGGGATAGGGCCCATAGCTGTAATGAGTTCTTCCATACCCAGAGAGTTAATTACAATCTGCACAGCCAGCACGATGAATTTGTGAGTGCACAAAATACCCAGGGTCATTTTCCCAATGCGGGTCAAATCATCTATATTCCAGGCACGCGAAATCATGCAGATACCGGCAATACCAACCAGTGCGGCCGCCACAAAGTTGGCGTAGTTGCCGTAGGTGCGGGCCACATAGTCCACCGTGGTGGTGTTGTAGTGGCTGATGGCAGCCGCAATCGCCAGCAAACCAATGCCGTCCAGGCCCTCAATTAAAGGGTATTTAATAGGTAAATGGTTAACGATGGGGCGCATATACATGCCTAGGAAGAAGAACGGCATCAGCACCCCCACTCGCTCAAAACTCCAGGGGTACCAGACCTCTTGGTGGGAGGCTAAAAACCAACTGGGAAGTAGGGAAATAACAGTAATTACAGCTAAAGCTATACGGTTACCCTCAATTAGCTTGGCCGTAGCCCAAGCTATCAGGTAAGCGATCATAATTGCGGGTAAAAACCACAGCGGCTTATTCCAGTCCATGTGGTGTGCCGAGGGGGTGGCCCACATGATGTCTTTAAGCATGGTGGTAAAACTTGCGGGATTTTTACGACCCAATGAACCAGCTGCCACTGAACCCAGCACTGCGAAAATACATACAGAGATAAAAGCCCACAGCACGTAGGGGAGCATGATGGCGCGTACGCGGGTGTAAAGGAAGCGGGGAAAGGACCGTTTTCCAGGGTTGAAAACCAGTCCAGAAAGGAAGAAGAAGGCGGGAACGTGGAAGGCGTAAAGCAGGTCGAACAGTGCGGGGTGCTGATTCCAGGGGAGATAGAAGTGGCCGGCCACAATGGCCAACATGCACCATCCGCGAGAGACGTCGATCCAGGCAATACGCCCGGTGCCGCGCCTAGCTAGGGCGGCAGGTGGGGTCATGCAGTGTCTCCTTGGTTACGCAATACAGGGTCAGGCTCCATGCCGCGAAGGCCGTTCCACGCCAGGTTAACCATGTGCGCAGCAACCTCCTCCTTGGTCATGGTGCGGTCGAGTAGCCACCATTGGGCGGGCATAGCAACAATACCCACTAACATTTGAGCGTACAGGGGAGCAAAACGCGCATCAATACCATGTTCTGTAAATTGTCTGGCCAAGATGCCGGAGACTTGCACCGCCACATCCGCTAACAAGGTGGAGTAGGTTCCCCTTGAGCGGTCATTTTCTGAGGAAATGATGCGGAAACCATCAGTGTTATCTTCGATATATGTCAGCAGCGCCAAGGCGGCGTGTTCCACCACCGCCGAGGGTGAGGGATCTGACTCTAGGGCGTTAACTATAGTGGAGTAGATCAAAGTCAGTTCCCGGTCAATGATGACCGCGTAAAGGCCTTCTTTACCCCCGAAATGCTCATACACCACCGGCTTGGAAACCTGGGCGCTAGCAGCTATTTCTTCGATTGAGGTGGCGTCATAACCGCGCTCAGCAAAAAGCGTGCGGGCGACGTCGATCAGCTGCTCACGTCGTTCCCCCGCACTCATGCGAATCCGTTTTGAAGTCATAGCCACCGCACAAAGTGTGTAAGAATAGATCCCGGTACGCCTGACGTACCCTTCCGCCCTAGTGTAATGGCAGCACGCAGGCCTTTGGTGCCTTGTGGTCCGGGTTCGAATCCTGGGGGCGGAGCTTTTTGTGCGCTATGCTGTAGACAGTATTTATGCTTCGACCCGTTTAGGAGCTTTCCTCGTGGCCACAAGCCCTGCCGCCGTCATCATCATGGCCGCCGGTAAAGGAACGCGTATGCGTTCGGCGACCCCCAAAGTTCTACACCAGATCGGGGGGCGCAGCTTGTTAAATCACGCTGTGGTTGCCGCCCGTGGACTTCAGCCGCAGTATTTGGTTGCGGTAGTGCGTCACCAGCGCGACGACGTCGTCGCTCACTTGGAGCGGGTGGCTCCGGATGTGGTGATTGCTGACCAAGACGAAATTCCCGGTACTGGCCGGGCTGTGGCCTGCGGTTTGGCGGCGCTACCTGCCGACCTAACCGGCCCGGTGGTGGTTACCAGTGGTGACGTGCCGCTACTGGACACTGCCACCCTAGAAGCGCTGCTGGACCAGCACGTCAGCCGTGGAGACGCGGTCACTATTCTTACCACTGAACTGGCTGACCCCAGTGGCTATGGCCGTGTGGTACGTACCGAGGAAGGTGCAGTAGCCGGCATTGTGGAGCACCGTGACGCTTCTGAGTCACAGCTGCTAATCAAGGAAATTAACGCGGGCGTGTATGTTTTCGACGCCGCTCACCTGCGTGAAGCACTAGGTGGCCTGGGTACTGACAACGATCAGGGCGAGGTTTACCTGACCGACGTCGTGGCCGCCGCCTACCAGGCCGGTAAGTCCACTAGCGCGCTGGTGGTCACCGACACTTGGCTGGTTGAGGGCTGCAACGACCGCGTACAGCTGGCCCAGCTAGGGGCTGAGCTTAACCGTCGTATTCTCGAGCACTGGATGCGCACTGGCGTAACCATCGTGGACCCCTCCTCCACTTGGGTGGATGTGGATGCCAAGATTGGCCAGGATGCCTACCTAGAGCCCGGGGTTATTGTTCACGGTGCCACCGTGATTGGTGATGAGGCCTATGTTGGGGCCCACAGCGTCCTAGACAATGTGGAAGTTCCCGACGGCGCCGTCGTCGCCCCACTAAGCCTGCTGGAAGCCTAAAGCAACCAGCATGATCTCCTACCTACCCACCCACATGGCCAAACGGCTACAAGGAGGCAAATAATCCATGACTGGCATTATCAGTGAGGGCTCTAAGCGCCTGGTGATCGTATCAGGCCGGGCTCACCCTGAGCTTGCGCAGGCCGTGGCCAAGGAGCTGGGCACCGAGGTGCTGTCCTCTAGCGCTTACGACTTTGCTAATGGCGAGACCTATGTACGTTTCAACGAGTCGGTGCGTGGCTGTGACGTGTTCTGCATCCAGTCTCACGGCGACCGCGTTAACGACTGGGTTATGGAGCAGCTAATTATGGTGGATGCGCTTAAGCGTGCCTCTGCCAAGCGCATCTCTGTGGTGGCTCCCTTCTTCCCCTACGCCCGCCAGGACAAGAAGCACCTGGGGCGCGAGCCTATCTCTGCCCGCTTGATTGCAGATCTGTATGCCACTGCTGGCGCTGAGCGCCTCATGAGCGTGGACCTGCACTCTGCCCAGGAGCAGGGCTTCTTTGACGGCCCCTGGGACCACCTGTGGGCCCAGCCGGTGCTGGTTGACTACGTTTCTAAGCACATTGACCCGGCTAACACCACGGTGGTTTCTCCTGACGCTGGCCGTATTCGTGTGGCCGAGCGCTGGGCGGACAAGCTGGGTGGCACCCCGCTGGCATTCGTCCACAAGACCCGTGACGTGACTCGCCCCAACCAGTCCGTGGCTAACCGCGTGGTTGGTGACGTTAAGGGCCGCACCTGCGTGCTGGTTGACGACATGATCGACACCGGTGGCACTATCGCTAAGGCGGTTAAGGTGCTGCTCGACGCCGGCGCTAAGGACGTCATCATTGCCGCCACCCACGGTGTGCTCTCCGGCCCCGCCGCTGAGCGTCTAAGCACCTGTGGCGCCAAGGAGGTTATTGTCACTGACACCCTGCCCATCAGCGAGGAAAAGCGCTTTGACCAGCTGACCATCCTCTCTATTGCGCCGCTGCTGGCAGCCGCTATTAAGGCTGTTTTCGACGACGGCTCAGTGGCTGACCTGTTTGACGCGGGCGACCACTAAGGCACATAGCTAATAAGATGCACAGCTAAGTGGGGGGCCAGTTCGTAAGAACTGGCCCCCCACGTGTGAAAAAGATCTAGCCGGCGGTGGTTTGCAGCTCAGGCTCACGCACCAGCACCGGGCTTAGACCTGAGGCAGGCGTGATCGTATCGCGGCTAGGGCTGTGGGTGTTACCGGTAGTTTCCAAGCGCAAAGGCTTGCCCGTATCCAAGCTGATCTCTTTACCTGTACCAATTAGACCCTCACGGTTAGGGGCCGGGTGGTAGAAGCTAAGCACGCCCACAAAAGCCCCAGCAGCGGTGTTAAAACGCGAACGCAGCGCGCTCCAGTCGCGGCTGGAGGGTACCAGCGCCATCTTGGCGGCCACCAGCGGCAAACGCAGCGGGTTAAGCAGCCAGGCACCTCGGCGAGTGGCCGGCAGCTGTGAGGTCAGGTGGTATTTGCGAGCCAACCAGACCTGAGCGCGGGCACTCTTAAACTCTGCTTTACGCCTCGACTTAGCCTTAGGGTTACGCCCCCGGTAGGCGATACGCATACCTGAAAAGTTCTCAGTTTCAATGCCGTGCTCACGCAGGTGTAGGGCTAGCTCATTGTCTTCTGAGCCCCAGGGGGCGTTGACATCAAAGCCGCGCGAGATCAGCGCTGAGCGGCGGGCTGCGAAGGAGCCACCCATCAGGATTGGGATAGCCCGGTCGGCATTAACCGGGGTGTAGGTTTCGGTTTCTGTGGCCGGGTGGATAGTCTCATAAGCCTTGCCCAGGGCCCAGAAGTTTTTGAAGGTGTCTTCTAGGAAGTAGATGCCTGAACCAGAAACTACTTCGCGTTCAGCTAGAGATTCAATGCCCTGGCTGACCCAGTTGTTGGAAAGCATGTCGTCGGCGTCGCAAAACAGTAGCTTTTCACTGTTTGCATAGCGGATACCCACGTTGCGGGCATAGC
>ERZ773051.388-NODE-388-length-32510-cov-3.777138_pt1 | contig 32510 bp, 28 predicted proteins | sample MGYA00580631_ERZ773051 | MGnify/ENA primary metagenome ERZ773051 (study PRJEB29015, sample SAMEA2738137) | human oral metagenome | biome: human oral; feature: human-associated habitat; material: saliva | place: China | collected 2204 ... | reverse complement strand
CAGTTGGACAGAAAAAACCACTTGCTCTTTTTTTCGTCCTTTACTTAAATGTCCAATTGATCTAGCCATTGTTTCCTCAGCAGCTCCAAGAACATACAAATATTGCGTCCTCTCTCTTTTTTACAAGTAATCTTTTAATGCCGAGCCAACGCAACATTTCTCCTCAAATATAAAGGGGATACTTGAGGAGAAATGTTTGTCAAATTGTCCTTCAGAAACAAGCCTTATGGCTTGTTTTTTATTTCTTAACTAAGAAGAATAAGAACAACGGATTGAAGAGACTGATGATGAATAGGATAATACCACATACTATTAATAAACCAAATGCAGGGAAAAAGAAACTAGAAATAGCACCTACCAGGATTCCTATTGAATGGATGATGCCATGGAGTGTCATCAATAAACAAAATAAGGCAAATATAGCAGTTAAACTCATTGAGAATTTCAACCAAATCAACTGTGCAGTTTTATCTTTGAACACGAACAAAAAAGTTGCAAGACAACAGCCGATAGCAATCAGTACCGAAAATAGCAACCATTTAAAAGATGTCCATGTGCTGATATAGAGTGAAAAATAAAATTCTTGTAACAAGTCTAGCATCCTAAAACCCTCCTAAAAAAGATTATTGCGATTGTATTGATTTGATTGTAACAAGATTTAAGTAGCTAGACAAGGTTAGAGAGCCCTAAATAGCAGTAAATAGTCAAAAACATGGAGAAGTATGAGTAGCTAATGGGTGTCACTGGGTTACGAACGTCCCATACTGTTTTATAGAATAGGGAAGAATAATGTATATGGAGGAAATGATATGCCAGGTTTAATTGAAGAACCAGTATTGACAAAAAAAGAGATTAGAAAACGAAAAAAAGAAGAGGCACGGAAAAGAAAACAAGAGAAGAAGAAGGAAAAGCAAACACAATTTGAAAGTATAGACCTTGGTGAACGTGCCGGAGAAGAGTTTGTGTATGTCCCGCTCAATAAGAAAAAACGTAGAGATTTTTTAGACACTGTTGCGATTGCTGACGTGAAGTCTATTCTATATGGCTATCCTAATCAACCGATACGATTAGCTAATGGCTATTCAGGTTATGTGCAGATTTTTGAGGTGTTTGGGCAAGATATTCAAGCGATGTCTAATGAAGAACAAGCAGCTGTTAAGGTAGGCTTCACTCTTTTTCTGTCTGGTACTACCTTTGACATGATGCTTCAGACAACGAAATTACCAACAGATGTTTCAAGCCAATCTAACGAATTCCTACGTCTGCTGGATGAAGTCAAGCAAGAGCAGAATGATCCAGAATTGATTATCAATGATGGCGATGATCTTGACACAATTGCAAATAAAGAGAGACTTATTTATCAACTCAGGCAACGAGAAGATATTTTGAAAACAAAATATCTCGTACAACAAGTCGTTGCAATCAACCAACAAAATATCGAGTTCTTTATCTGGGTGTTTGGAGACACTCTGGCTGAAATAGATTCCAATACTCGTACCACCTTAACAATTGCTTCGAGCCACGGATTTGCCCCTAAAGTTGTATCTGTCGAAAAGAAGGAAGAGTTATTGACTCAATATTACAACTTTAATGATTCACTGAATGGTTCCCCTAACCAGTACTAGAAGGAGTTTACATGGATTTAAGTTCACGAAAAATCAAGAAATATATTCGAGAGGGTTATGACCTCAATCTTATTAGTAGGATTCAAAGTGATATTCCAGATTTTAAATATGATGATAGATATTGGAGACAAGCAAATGGTTATAAGATTGCTCATGTTCCATATGACAGATATCCAGCACATGGTTTACCTGACTTTTGGATGAGTGATTTAATGCTCGTTGATAATGTAATCAGTTTTATGTCCTTAGAACATACTTTAAATAATGAAATGTCCGACTTAGCTTCAAAAGCTATTTCGAATATGTTAGCAACGCAAAATACAAAGGCTGCACAAGATGCAGATGATAAGAAGCGTATTGGTTCTTTATTAGGCTATCGCGAAAAACTTGATAATAATATTCCTTCTAAAAAAATCCACACTCGCTTTTTGTTAGCGGCAAACACATTGGATCAACTGGTAGAACGAGAGGCTGATCTCAAGCAACAGTTGAATCAGTATTCAATTTCTTCTTCAGATGGCATGCAAGACGTCGAATATCATACAGCTTTTATTCCAGCTTCTCGATTGGAAGATACCCCACTACGTCGAAAAGGGCAAGCTGCATCCGTCTGGGATTTAGGTGCTGGCTATCCTTTTAACCATACAAACTTAATGGACACCTATGGTGTTTACTTGGGAGAAACACGTACCGGTGGTGTGGTGAACTTTGACCTTTTGCATAAAGATAGGGAACGTAAAATTCCTACGATGATGATTGCCGGAGCAGGTAATGGAAAAATGAAGTTGTTAGGGAATTTGATTGATACCTATTTTGCTAAAGGACATACCATTTTTAACATTGACCTTACTGGTCACTTAAAAGACCTTACGGAACAGCAAGGTGGTCGATATGTTAAGATGTCTGGTACTAATAATCGAAATCATATTAACCTCATGCAAATCATTGCGACGGCTTCCTCTGCAGACGGAGAAACGACGGACCAGGTCCAATCTTTCTATGCCCACCGTAATAAACTACGTGCTTTGGCCCAAATTCTTGATCCTGGATTAAAGAATTCAGACCTTAATAATTTGTCGTCTGCCTTAAATGACTTCTATGAAGACCGTAGTTTGTGGAACCGTAATGCTGAATTGATGGACCAGGAAGACTTAACGATTACGAATGTCATACTAGAAGATTATCCGACTCTATCACACTGGGTAGAACGTTTAAACAAGCTTAAAGAGGATAAAATCGCAGAGGGCAATGAAATTGATGCTGCAAGTTATGACCGTCTGTATAATGCTTTTTCTGGTCTCTTGGGAGATTATCGCTTTTTAAATGCGACCTCACAGTTTGAAGACTTCTCAAATGAACAAGTCGTGACCTTTGACCTCTCTGGGATTCAAGATACAGAGCTTCTTAATATTCAGCTATACCAAGTGCTATCTATCATTTCATCATATGCTGTAGCAAATGGAAAAAGGGTATCCGAGTATTTTCGTAGAGGGATAATCGGGGGAGCTAAGAGTCAACGACCACATAGCATTATTACCATTAACGGAGCACATAAGCTCTTCAATTATCGTTATTCAGAGTCTCTTAACTTTCTAAAGGATTTGATTGAGAATGTAAGTAGTAACTATTCTGCATTTATTATGGAAATGAGTTCATTAGATAACATTCTCTTGAATGCAAACTCTACGGATGCAGTGGATTACGTTTTAGCGACACGCGCAATTTTCTCTATGATGACGTATCGTGTCTTTTCTCAATTAGGTGATTTGACTATCCCTCGTCTTGCAGATGCTTTACAAGGGGAAATGACCGAGAGTGAGCTTTCGTCACTTAAATATTTAAGAGATGGTGATTTCTTCTTAAATATTGCTTCTGTCAAGAACTTAGTCTTTAATCATCAGCTAGCGGATAATAGGTCTTATGGGAAATATCCGTATGATGAACATGTTCGCTATGCATTCTTACCTTAGGAATAGTAAAAGGGGGAAATACAATGAACCTACAGCAACCATATTCTGGTGAGGCATTCCAACTGCAAACTAAAATTTTGACAGAGGATAATCCACATGATTTGGAAAGAATTGTAAATGATTACCTAGAGATTTTGGCTTACAAGAAGACCTGTCGTGTTGTTGATATTACTTATCAGATGCGAAAAACACATCTTTTAAGTAGTTTATGTGGCTTATTTGGAAGTCACCAAGTAGATGAGTACTCAGCCATGATTATCTACCAAGAACCAGCTCGATTTGAGTCGAGAATATTTGAAACAGAAGAAGAGCCAGAGGAGGAAAATTAATCAATGACCACACTAATGCAAATGTCACTATGGGTTAACAATATTGCTTATGACATTAAAACACTACGTTTCTTTAGGATAGTTTCCTTCATTATTAGCTTAGTTCTTGGTTTGGTTGGTTTCTATAGCTATCTCATGCTCTATCAGACACTTTTATTTGCCTACGGTGTTCATTTTATGGCTATTGCCTATACACCGTATGTGTTTTGTGCCTTGATTGTAGCCATTTATCAGCTACTTACTGGTAAGAGACGTGAACGTATCAAGAAAGCAAAGCGTATCCTTATGTTTAGTCTTCTACCAATCTGTTTGATGAATACCTGGGGTTTTATCACACTAGTGACTTGGGGGCTTGCATGGGTTATGGCCAAACTAGAATATAACCATAGAAAACGTGCTGTTAAGATCGTATCATTCTTTTCAAAGGAATATTCACCTCTTTTTGAAAAGAGATTGGCTAATCGAAACAACTATTATGCTTATCAATCTGCTTATCGTCTCCTAGACTTGATTCAGGTGTCAGCTTATGAAGAACTCTTTAAGGAAGAAGTGACGGAAAAAGATTATAAAGCTGGTCTCGTTGTTAAAGAGTTACACCGTACTTTCAGAATTAAAGGTGTACCTTTTTCTAAGGTAACTGTCACAGATAAACTTTATATTGCTCCACAAAAAATGCCAATTATTGGCTTAAGGAGGTTTTAATATATGGTATCTTATCGTTTTAAACGAGATGGTCAGTATATTCAGCGTGAACTAGAGCTAGATCCTCTTGATGAGCATCAAGACCAAGTCTATCCGGAAAGCCTCGAAGAGCAAGTAGATTATTCAGCGTTTTACGATACCTACTATGACGGTTTTGGTGAGGACAGTATCTCACGTGAACAAGAGAAAAAACAAGGTCTCATTGCGCGTGGGAAAGAAAGGTTATCCAGCGTCAAGGAGGATTTGACAGAATATTATAATTTGCAAGTGGAACGTCACAAAGACTATTACTCAGATGAAGATTCATTTTGGATGCAAAAGCAACAACAAAAACGAAATCGAAAATTCACTAAACAAAGTATCTTTCTTGCTCTAGGATTATTACTTGTATTTGGTTGGTACTGGCTAACCGCACTACTTCATTAAGGGGGTGACTAAGATATTTGAAACGAATAGGTGATAAAGCTGCTCGTGTTCTTCTAACGATTTTTGGAGTGAAGACAACCGTTATTATAGGAACTATTTTAACTTTTGCGGTTATCTTAATTGCAATTATCACTGGTTTAATGGGGACGATTAGTACTTCCGGTGGGAAAAGTGGCAAGACTAACGCCCAATGTGTAACCTACCAAAAAGATGGCGATGAAGAAGACGATGATGAAGAAGACGATGATGGCTCTAAGCCTCAATCGACTTCTACTAAAACAGACTCAGCATCTGCTCGCGACTCTGATCCCTTTACGAAGGGGACAAAAGCCTATGAGAATGCCCACAAAGTCTTTATGGCCTTTGTGAATGCAGGACTGTCTGGGGAATCTGCTGCAGGGGCTGTGGGTTGGGCAAACTCTGAAGGGAGCTATGACATCATTGGACGGGCCCAAGGGCATTACGGTGGTGGTATTAATGACTCCATTTCTAAGGGGGCTGTGCCAACGACAGGTGGTACATCTAACACACTAGGTGGTGGTGGAATCTTCCAGTTTGACCCCTACACAAAATATGCACCTCTAAATAGTCCGGACTGGGAAGATGCGGATAAGATGGTTGCCTTTGTTATTGATGCCATCTCAAAGGGTGACTGGAACCCAGCCTATGATGAATCTGGTCATAACTGGTCATTCCAGGAGTTTGCTAAACAAACCAATATCGATGAAACTGCTATGTCATGGAATGCCTACGAACGAGGTAATATGGCTTATGTCAAACCAGATCAGAAGAAGGCGGATGCAAGGAAGTTTGCGGAAGTCTTCGAAGCAAGTAAATATAAGTACGATGATGCCAAGTTCCAAAAGGCGTTTGGTGGTGGAGGAGCTTCTTCCAATAACTCCTCGTCAAGTAGTCAAAGTTCAGAAGATGATGACGGTGACGACGATGAAGAAGATAGCGACAACGAAGACAATGATAATGATAGCAGTTCAAGCAGTTCATCAAGTGACTCTAGCAACAAGGATAGCAAAAAAGACAGTGATAAAGACAAGAAGTCTATTGATACTGATAAGGCTATCAAGTGGTATAAGGATAAGCTAGGAAAGGTCAAGTATTCTCGTGATGCTCGTACTGGGCCAGATAGCTATGACCATTCATCTGCTCTATACTATGCCCTTGTTGACGGCGGTGCTAAAGAATCTGGTTCTCCAGTAGATACCGATTCAGAACACGACTGGTTGAAAGACAATGGTTATGAGTTAGTGTATGAGGGTGCCTGGTCGTCCAAAGATGATGTTCAAAACCGTGAAAAAGGAGATGTCATTATCTGGGGTACGAAAGGTAGTAGCTCTGGAGATAAAGGACAGACCATGCTAGTTGAGGATAAGGAGAATATTATCCAATGTTCTCCATCAACCGACGGGATTGCTGAGAATAATTATGGTCAATATCGAGACCGTATTACTATGGACTACGGAAAAGTCTATGTCTATCGTCCAAAAGAGTCAAAAGACAAGAAGGATAAGGATGATGACAAGGAAGAAGTAGATGCAGATACGTGTGGTGATAGCGATAGTAGTAATCTCAGTACTGATACAGGTCAGCCACTTGATGTCTCTTATACCATTACCCAACTTTTCGGTGCATCAGCTAATGCTGGCGGTCCAAATGCGGGTTCAGGACACACAGGAATGGACCTTGCAGCACCAGAAGGCTCTCCAATTTATGCCGTAACAGACGGTGAAGTAGTAGAGGTCAATGAAGAGGCGATGAATATCGACGGTAACCACGTGATGCACACTCTTCCAGATGGCACTATTATATATTATGGACATATGCGTGATGTTCCTCTTGTTAAGAAAGGGGATAAGGTTAAAAAAGGCCAACTTATCGGATATGTTGGACAAACGGGTGCAGCTACTGGACCACATATTCACTTTGAACGTCGGAAAACGAAAGTCTTCCAGTATGGTGATTTCCTAAGTCCAGCATCAATTATTTTGGGGGATACCCAACCACAAGTTGGTATGGTGATTGATCCTAAGACTCAAAAAGGTGGAGCACCATCTAAAGAATAAATCAACAAGGAGAAAAAGAGTATAAATGAGTAAACAATCAAAAATTAATCCGAAAAGCATGTCATTGTTGGCTGTACAAGGCCTAGACTGGTGTTTGCGAAAAGCTTTCTTATGGTTCGCTATAATTATGGGAACGATTTTCCTTAATGTTTTTATGAATACGATGCCTATAAAGCAAGCAACAATCTATCTTTATATTTTTCAAGGAGTTTACCTCGGTCTCTTTACGTTAAAGGCTGTTTCTAAATATAAAAGTGGTAGTGACTGGTGGATATTTACCTCACTTGTAAGTATAATGGAAATGTTTGGTTTATGTATTCTTTTAATGAAACCAATTCAGGTTACGGATGCAAGCATGACATTGATTTTTGAGCTATTGTTAGTTAGTCTTGCCCTTTATTTTGTGGGAACGAAACTAAGTTCTAGCTTATTTAAACGTTATCTATTCAAGAATGTTATTGATGTGGAATATCTTGGTTTGAAGAAATCTACTGAAACAAACTCAGATAATGAACATTCACTTATTAATGATATTGAATTAACAGGTTATGGCACTAATGCTCAAATGATAATGCTTAATAAGAATGCTATTAAGCCGGAGTATAGAGCGATTGTTGAGATCACTAATATGGAATGTGTGAAAGTAATTGCTCCTCGTTATTATAGAGAGGGAACCGCTCCAGGCAAGCCTCAAGGGGATATCAAACATACGTTTGAAACGAAAGATACGCTATATCATCTTCATTTCAACTTCCATTTATTCGGCATTAACAGTAAGTTTTCACCATGTTATCTTTATTTAATTGACCTAACGGTTAGTGATAAACAGTGTAGGTAAAACATAAATATAATTATGTATATAAAGGAGATTCTTGAAATATAGTTATATGAATAGAATCAAAAACTTCAGAACTTAAAGAAAGACAGGTTATTGATGTAGTTAGTGTATTAGGTCTTTTTTACATGAAGTTACAAGTGATAGTGACTATTTTAGGTATAACTATAAGTGATCCGAATACCCTTTTGAGAGGGTTGTAACAAGTCAAATGTTATAGTCTTAGCAATATGAGAACTAGTATCTTTAGGTTTTGTTAGCTATTAAGAGTATGTGGCATATATAGCTTAACAACTGGAACATTTTCTTTGAATCTGATGTGTATGAAATTGGATTTATATATTGATACTCATAAAACGAATAACCTAGGAAATAAAATATCTAATTTGTATGAGAATAATACATATTTTATATTGTTGTTTGAAGTATTTATTTCTAAGTGATAAAATATATATAATAATTAATCAAGGAAGATGAAATTGGGAATTTTACTAGCTTCAAGATTGAAGGAAAGACGAAAAGCACTAAAAATGTCTCAAAAGGAACTTGCTGAGGGGATTTGCAAACAAGGACAGATTAGTCGTATAGAGAATGGGGAGTATACTCCAGGATCAGAATTGTTATATGCACTTTCGAGAAAACTTAGAGTAAGTATGGATTATTTTTTTGATGAACAAGTTCAAGATGAGAAAAACGAGCTCGAAAATTTTAGATTAGTAGCTGAAAACTTTATTTCACAACGAGACTATTCATCGTTAAAGTACCTATATAATTTAGAAAGCAAATCATCAAGTCATTTATCTTTATCAGATAAGATGTATTTAGAGTGGATTCAAACTCTTGTTTTATTTTACTGTGATAATAATAAGTTAGAAGCTGTAAGTAAACTAGAAAAGCTAATAAAAGAAAAAAATATCTCAGAAATAAACTATCTTAGGTTTTCAAATACATTATTTAACTTTTACTATGATATTGATGATTTAAATCAATTCAATGAGATACGAGATAATCTAGAGAAGCGTGTAAATAACTTAATAATACATACAATTGAAGAGTTAGAGTTGTCTATAAAGTTTAATTACAATATCAGTCGTTATCTTTGGTTGCAAAATAATGTTGAAGATGCTCTAAATAAAATAAGTGAAACAATTCGGATTTGTAAAAGATATAGATCAAATTATCTTTTGGCAGACTTGTATTTATTGCTTGGAAATGCTAGTGCAAGCTTTGGTAATATAGATGAAGTCAGAGATTACTATACTAAGGCTAAATTTCTTTATAACCTAGATGGTAACCAAGAGATGTCTCTAAAAGTAGAACATTATTTAGCAGAAAAGTTAATGTCAAACTAATTGCTTAGTTTGATACTTTGGGACTTGTTTTTCTTTGTCAGTTAGAATGAGGATTCTAACTGTTTTTTTTTATTAGCTAAATTAGGATAATAAATTATAGATATAAATTTCCAATAAATACAAAATAGGTATTGTATGATATATAGAAAAGTGATATTCTTTTTGTAAGCAAGGAGAGGAGAGATTTAATGACTTGGTTCTTAAAAGTTGATGATGTAACAGTCAAGTATGAAGACTTTGTAGCTTTAGATTCAGTTTCAATTGAAATTTCTAAAGGGGATTTTATTGGTTTACTAGGGTCAAATGGTGCAGGAAAGTCAACATTTATTAATACGATTGTTGGCTTACAACCTATGTATAGAGGAAGCGTGGAATATAATGAGACGGAGTTGAGTAATAAGCAACAACCATTTTCAAACATTGGGTTTAATCCTCAGACTGCTGTCATGGATTTTTATACTACTGTAAAAGATAATGTTATATTGGGTTTGAATCTAGCTGGAATATTTGGTAGTAAAGCAGATGAACTGTGTATGCAAGCTTTGGATGTTTTAAATCTTTCAGATAAAAAAGATAAATTGGTTGATTCCTTATCAGGGGGACAGTTACAACGTGTTCAGCTTGCCAGAGCTATTGCACATAAACCAGATTTTTACATTTTGGATGAGCCGACAGTAGGTTTAGATACAGAATCTTCAGATCGCTTTTTATCATATTTAAAGGATGAATCGAATAAGGGGAAAACCATTATTATATCTTCCCATGATATTAACTTGATTGAAAGATTTTGTGAAAAAATCCTATTTTTAAAAAATAAACAAATTTCATATTGGGGAACTCTAGAAGATTTTGTTAATAGAACGAATCGTAAAGTTGTATTCTCATTGGAACATCCTCTAACTAATGAACAGTCAGAGTTTCTTACTTCTTATAAAGAGAATGTCGTAATTTACAATGACACCGAATGTATGATTAGTGTTGATAAAGATGATAATGTTATAGCTGTAATAAATGATTTAGGTGAAGTTTTAAGTATTAAGGGCATTTCTATCGAGAGAGAGTACCTACGAGATCGTTATCTAGAAGTTGTGAGGGATTCATATGAAAGCAAGTGAACTTAGACACAAGTCAGATTTAGGCGTTAGAGGAATTGAGATTATAGCAAAGAATGAATTAGTAGCTTTTTTTAGAAGTAAGGGGCTACTACTTTCTCAATTATTACAACCTATTTTGTATGTTGTTTTTATTGTGATAGGATTAAATTCAGCGATTAGTAAGGTAAATTATGATAATATCATTACATCCTATACAGAGTATGCAATAACTGGAATTATCGGCTTATTGATTATTGGTCAGATGACTCAAGTCATTTACAGGGTGACTATAGATAAAAAATATGGGTTACTGTCTTTAAAATTATGTAGTGGTGTAAAACCTATTTATTACATTTTAGGGATGAGTGTGTATTCTTTATTAGGGTTATTAGTTCAAGAATTTATTATTTACTTGGTTTCAAGTATGTTCGGTGTAGCAATACCATTATATAACTACTTTTTGATAATTCTATTGTCAATAGTCTCATTATTCTTTTGGAATGGTATAGCAATTTTAATTACTATGTTTATTAATGATTATAGGAGAAGAGACATTGTTATCAGATTCTTTCTAACTCCCCTAGGATTTACAGCACCAGTCTTTTATATTTTTGACTCGTCCCCTATGGTAATCAAATGGTTTGCTTTAATTAATCCACTGACTTATCAGTTAGATATTATGAGAAAAGTATATTTTGGTATTGCTGAATTAAAGGATATTGCCATTTTAGTGATAGCTACTCTTATTTCGCTAGTCGTGACCTCTTTGGTTATTCCTAAAATCAACCTTATTTTGCTTGAACGTTAATTTCAGAGATAAATAAGGATTAAGAAGTAATTCTAAGGAGATTAGTTATTATTTGACTTTAGAATCGTTTCGTTATTAATGTGAGAAACAAAAATTCCAAATGATTTTACAAAATAAGTGTTCAAACCAATTGTAAAATGAAATGTCTTGTAAAGGACTAAGTCCTTTCTCAGCCATCCAGCAGTTCTATCAACTTTTTCCAAAAGACTTTTTAAACTCCTTTACCTCAGTCCGAGGAAAGGAGTTCTTTTGTTACCCTTTTGTAGAAGATCTTGATCTAGATTTTTACTTTGCGGATGCCTATTCTTCCTGGAAAAGAGGAAATAACGAAACCTCCAATGGTTTACTTAGAGAATATTTCCCTAAGAAGACTGATTTGGCAGCCATTAGTAATGAAGACTAGTTCTCAGCAAAACCATCGACCACGCAAATGTTTAGGATACAGAACACTCTTGGAGGCACTTTAAGTGAGTGGTAAAAATGTTGCACTTATTCTTGCAATTTACCATATACTAAAAAGGAGTTTGAGGGCTCCTTTTTATTGACTAGATTCTTCGTATGGAATATTAGAGGATGCCTTTAATAATATAGAAAAGCCAGTTCCCATCATTATTAGGATAGCTGGCTTTAGGGAAATGGCTTTTATTGTATGAATTTGATATACTTTTATATGTAGAAAAGTGATAGACGGTGGCTTTCATCCATTAGAGAGGAGTGATGCCTATGGGCAAGCATTCGAAATCTAGTAGAAAGGAGAGCCGTTTTGACAGCGTTTGAGGTTGTGCAAACCATCCTAGGCTTTGGTGGTTTTACCATCGCTCTGATAGGTTTATGCTACAAACTCTTTAAAAACGATGACAAAAAATAATCCGTCCCCACTTTTGGCGAAGTAAGACGGATTATTTTCGTTTAAAACTAGCCACCGTCTTTTAAACGGATCTACATGGAAGTTGAGTAGAAGTTCAACTTCCTTTTTCAGTTTTTATTTTAGCAAATTAGCTGAATTTCGTCAAATTGATAACACGTTATTGCTTAGAGTTGTTCATAAAACGTTAATCATGTACTGGTATGAGCATTGATAAGCAATAGTTTAGGTCAAGGAAATAGGATCATCGTTTTCGAAAACCAGTTTGCGTGTAGTAATGATGTTTTTGTAAATCTAAACCACTATTTTAAGAGGTGAATAAGACTATGAGTATAGTTAAGGACTGTTTTGAAATAATAAAATATTTTCATGAAAAGGTAATGAGATACCGTAAAAACATTGTCATTGAGTCGCTTGTCCCATATGATGGTAGATTATTTGAAAATTCAAGTGAAAAATTAGAATGGCAATCAAAAAACATATACTCTAACCTAATCAAGAATACACTTTTTATTCAAAATAGAAGTGAAGAAAAGCAAGTAGTAACTTCGGTAGTACTTACTAATGTAAAATTTGAGAAAGAGTATATTGATTATATCCAATATGATGGTGGTTTTAGAAATGATGATCAGAAGTATGTCTTTTTTTTGATAAATAATGGTAATCTTAAAGGTGAGTCACAAGAATATACTATCAAATTTTATGCTCAAGGATCTTATGAGCACGAAAAGGAGTTACTTTTTCAGAGTGATATTCCAGAGACTTCTATTGATTCAGGTGAAATAAAGGTTGCTGAAGTGGTTAATTGTAAAGAGAAATTTAGCAACTATTTTCATAATCATGAAAAAACTCGATTAATTATTGAGGTTAGTTGCTATAGTAAAGTAATATATACAGATTCCCTTGACTATATAAGAAACAATAATAAGTTCATCAAGCAATTAGGTGGAGCTGAAAAACCATTTGATTCTGAAAATATTATATTCAGAATTGATAAAGATTTTAGCTTTGCAAAGAGAATTACGCAAAAGTGTCAAAAAGAATTAAATCCTGGGAATAATAGTCTTGAATTTTTTATTTTATCTGATGAATCTGGAAAATTAACATATTCTTATGAACTATATAGCGGGAAATATGTATTAAAAGATGAAACATCCGATAAAGAAATTAGTTTGAATATATTTGTTCCCCAATATAAAACAATTATTAGTACCTTCTATGGTAAGTTTTATTACAGTTTATTAAAAGAAAAGCTGAATCCTCAAGATACTTTTTCGAAAGATGTTATTAAATCGATATCATCCGATATAGTTTATGAGAAATACGAAGATATTAATCAAATTACTTGGTAAATAATTGATTATATTCTCAGCCAATTGGTTGGTTCATCTGGGGACACGATGAAGCAATTCGTTCCTTATTCAAGAATTGAGGACTTAGAAAAATCGCTAGATAATTTAAGAGTGGAAGTGTCTGATAACCTTAGTTCAAGTTTAAATAATATTGAATCCTCGATCTCGAATTTAGAAGACGCAATGAGTCAATTAAGATTTGATTTAAAGGATTAGCTCATTTCTATAATGGCCTCTAAAACAGTAGTATTATATTAATTATATGTTCCACTGTACTCTTAATGTTTGACCAGCGAAAAAGATATATGTAGTTCGTAGTGGTTTATAATAGTATTTTGTCGTGGATAGAATTTTACATATATCTATTTCAGTCAAGAAGTACGATTGGAATCGCGATTTAAAAGCTAAAAAATGATTAATTCAACGAAATAAAAATACTCCTGAGTCTTCTCAGGAGCATACAAAAAAGGCTGAGAACTCATTCGGGGATTTACCTGAAAAACAGGAGGCAGCACCTCTACCTGAAACGGATAGACCGCAACCTTTGAATGAGTCGTCACCGACTCAAACTCAGTCTCAACCTTTATTTAATTTTACCAAAACCGAAGTGTCAGAGTCAATTTATAAGACATGATAGAATGGGATAGCCAAGAATTATTAATATAGTTAAAAAATATGGCTCTATAATCTCTACGGTGGTTTTACCCACTACAGAAATTATAGAGCCGTTTTTTTCTTATCTCAAAAAATCGCCTTCAATATGCTATAATACAGTTAAAACATAAATCCGAAGAGAGTTCCTTCGAAGAAAAAAGTTGAGAGGATGACCAAGGTTATGAAGCAAGAACTGGAGCGATTGCTATCGCAGAAGGATGAATTTTTAGTTGAGGGGATGCTAAACAAAAATAAATTGGCAGAACTGGCAAGACGGTATGACCCAACACTCCTAAATCTTTTGATGAGTGAGCCTACTATTTCAAACCACTTTTTCAGCACGCTTGAAGAAGGTATCTTAATTTTCAAAAAAGATACTTTTCTGCAGTTCCTCAATAATAAGGAGTTTTTGCCTGATAGCTTTACGGCATACAAGACCAAGATTGGGCTAGCGACTAGCGATAATCGCTACTTGTCAGAAAATAACGAAGTTGTCCTCAATTTCCCTTATAAAGACTGTGTATTAGAAGGTGGGCAGACCAAGGACGATGCCAAACGTCAGGAGATTTTCTTTAACGAAACCCTTGCACCAACGGAAATCAACCGCCTTTTGGATGATAAAGTACTGACTAATTTCAAACGATTTGACGTTGATGGCGAGCATGAGGTGACAGAACTGAGCGATATGGATAACCTTATCATCAAGGGGAATAACCTCGTTGCTTTACATAGTTTGAAAAAACGCTTCGCAGGGAAAGTGAAGTTGATTTTTATTGACCCACCTTACAATACAGGTTCGGATAGTTTTGGTTATAATGATAGTTTCAATCATTCATCGTGGTTGACCTTTATCAAAAATCGTCTGCAAGTCGCTAAACAATTACTCGCCGAAAATGGTTCTATTTGGATTACTTTAGACGATAGTGAGTCTCACTATATGAAAGTATTAGCTGATGAAGTTTTTGGAAGGGAAAACTTCATTGTTGATATTACTTGGGAAAAATCAGATAGCCCCAAGATGGACTCAAAATTATTTTCGTCAAGAAGTGACCATTTGTTAGTGTACGCAAAAAACAAAGAAACAGTTGCAATAAACAGGCTTATGGTTAAGGAGATACCATCACACTATAATAAAGTTGACGAACATGGAAATCCATATTACCTAAAGCCTTTAAGAGCAATGGGGGTTGATGGGTACAGAGAGTTGCGTCCAACAATGTACTTCGGGATAACAGCACCGGACGGCACTGTCGTATATCCTAAAAATGCGGATGATAGTGATGGACGTTGGAGGTGGGGTGAAACGACGGTAAATAAACGAAAAGATATTTTAGAATTTGTTAAAGGAAGTAAGGGCTGGAGTGTTTATTTCAGAACGTACTTTGATAATGCTACTGGAATTCCACCTGAAACGATATGGAAAAATGATGAAGTTGGAACTAATAGGACTTCAAAAAAAGAGGCGAAAGATTTACTTGGTAGTGGTGCCTTTGGCACCCCAAAACCTGAAAAACTCATTCAACGCATTATCCAAATTGGCTCAAATGAAGGTGACTTAGTACTTGACTTCTTCATGGGTTCAGCAACTACGCAAGCCGTCGCCCACAAGATGAGCCGCCAATATATTGGTATCGAGCAGATGGACTATATCGAGACTGTTTCAGTAGAACGCTTGAAAAAGGTTATTGCTGGTGAGCAAGGTGGCATTTCAAAAGACGTCAACTGGCAAGGCGGTGGTTCATTCGTTTATGCAGAATTAAAAAATGATGCTCAAGATTTTAAAGAGTCGATTTTGAAAGCAACCACGACCGAGGAATTGCTTGAATTATTCAACACGGCAAAAACGTCATCCTTCCTTTCTTACCGTGTTGACCCTAAAAAATTGAAAGAAGCTGAGTTTAAAGAGTTGAGTTTGGCAGAACAAAAGCAGGTCTTGTCAGAACTTATCGATAATAATAACCTTTATGTTAATTATAGTGATATAGAGGATAGTAGCTTTGCCATTTCTCCACAAGAAAAAGCTCTTAACCGAGACTTTTACGGGGAGGTGTAAGTATGGAGTTTCTATATGAAATCTATAACATGGCAAGTGCCAATGGTTTTATTGACTTCAAGGAAAATTTTCCAACCGAACTTGAGAAAAACCTCAAATACCCTCTTCGTGCCTACCAGAAGGAAGCCTTGGGGCGGTATTTATATTACAAGGAAGATACCAAAAATCGCTTGAGTCCCGAGCATGTCCTCTATAATATGGCGACAGGATCGGGCAAGACTCTTATCATGGCCGGTCTCATTCTTGAAAAATATCAACAAGGGGAGCGCAACTTCATTTTCTTTGTAAATAATGAGAATATCTTGACGAAAACCCGTGATAACTTTTTGACAGCTGGAGCAAGTAAGTATCTCTTTGCGGAAAAAATCGTGCTCAATAATCAAGTTATACCTGTGCGAGAGGTTACGGATTTTTCTGATAGTAATCCAAATGCGATTAACATTGTCTTTACGACTATTCAAAAGCTCCACCAAGATTTGAACACGCCGAGAGAAAATCGCTTGTCTTATGAGCAGTTCGAAGATATTTCAGTTGTGTTATTAGCTGACGAAGCCCACCATCTTAATGCAGGGCTGAATGCTCGCGAGAAAAAGGATAACACCAGCTGGACATCAACCATTGAAAACATTCAAAAGACGGCTAAAAAGTCTAGTCTATTAGAATTTACGGCAACTATTGACCTAAATAACAAGGATATTGCCCAAAAGTACGAAAAGCATTTGCTTTATAAGTATGATCTGAAAGAGTTTCGTCGGGATAAGTATTCCAAAGATGTTCTTTTTCATCTGGTGGATAGTGACGTGTCGACACGTATGCTTCAAGCTATTCTTATCAGTCAGTTCCGCAAAAAAATTGCTCTAAAAAACGGTATCAACTTGAAACCTCTAATCATGTTCAAATCACAGAAGATTGCAGAGAGCAAGGGCAATCTGGATAGTTTTTTGGATTTGCTGACAAATCTAAGTGTGCAACAAATTGTCGCTCAGCGTGAGTTAGCCCAAGATGGCATTTTGAAACAAGCTTTTGACTTTTTTGATCAATCAGGGTTATCAGACCAAGATTTGATAGCAGAGCTACAAGAAGATTTTCGACTCGAACGCCTGCTCTTGATTGATGGGAAAAATAAAACTAGCAATAACTTGGTGGAATTGAATACACTTGAAAATCCTGAAAATGAGATTCGAGCGATTTTTGCTGTAGATATGCTCAACGAGGGCTGGGACGTACTGAATCTCTTCGATATTGTCCGTCTCTATGACACTCGTGATGGAAAAGTAACCAAGAATGGCTTTGTGGCGGGTTCAACGACTAACGCTGAAAAGCAATTGATTGGACGTGGCGCTCGCTATTATCCATTTGTCTTTGGCGACAATCTAGATGAGAAATTCACTCGAAAATTCGATGAAAATGAGCTTCATGAACTGCGTGTCATTGAACAACTTCACTATCACTCTGCTAACAATCCACGCTATATTTCTGAGCTCAAGCAAGTCTTGCGTGAGTCTGGTATTTACGACGACCAAAATTTGGTAGAGCGTGAACTTCGTTTGAAAGACAGTTTTAAGAAGACTCGTACTTATACGGACGGACTTGTTTGGATGAATAAGCGTTTGAGCCGAAAAGAGTTGACTGAGGAGCAACAGCTATCTCTCTTGGATGATTCTATTATTCCGACTCGTTTTGAGGTGAGCTTGCCGACGAAATCCAGCCGTGATATTAGTGCTTTTGAAGGTGAAGATATTTTATTGGTCTCGGAAGATATTGTCAGTTTGCCTTACAAGTTTGGCAAGAAGATTGAACCGCACGTTGTTCGAGCAGCAATCAACAGAAACAAAGTCTATACTTTCGAAAAACTTAGTAAGGCATTTCCTGGTCTACAAAGTCTCGATGGCTTTATCGTGATGCTGAAAAACATCGAATTGATTATCGAGGGAGATAAAAAGGCGGTAGATAAACTGAGCCAAGAGCATAAACTATTTATCGCTGAAAAACTCTTACACTATATCGAAAAAGACTTGGTGGCACTTGAAGAAAGATTTTATGGCTCGAATGAGTTCACGGCTTATAGAATTCAGGATTTATTTGAGGTAAATATCAAGCGTAAATTCACAGTTAATCAAGGAAGTGGTGCAGAGTTCGGATTGTCTCAGAAAAACCGCACAGAAACCCAGTATTTCGAAGATTTGGATACTTTTGATTGGTATGCTTATGATGACAACTTTGGAACTGACGAAGAAAAAATGTTGGTTCGAGTTATTAAGGAATTGATGGCGGATTTAGAAGAAAAGTGGACGGACATTTACTTGCTTCGCAATGAAAAAGCTGTTAAGATTTATAGCTTTGAAGATGGGCGTGCATTCGAGCCTGATTTTCTGATGTTTGCCAACGACAAGAAAACAGGAAATGTCTCATGGCAGATTTTCATCGAGCCAAAGGGCGGACAATTCTTAGATAGTGATAATACTTTCGAAAATAGCAAGGAAGGCTGGAAACAGAAATTCTTGTTGCAAATTTCAGAACGAGATGAAGCCAGAACTCTGGTGGATGATGACCGCTATCGCATTATTGGCTTACCATTTTATAACCATACGGTGAGTGAAGAGTTAGTGAAGGAAGAGTTGAGAGGGTTATAAGGAGTGTAAAATGTATATTTCGAAAATGAGACTGGAAAACTTCAGGTGCTTTGAAGGTGTGAAAGAATTAACCTTCAATTCAGGAGTAAACTATTTTGTTGGTAATAATAATTGTGGCAAGACGACAATTTTTAGAGCTATCGAGTTTCTTAAGTCTGCGAAAACAAAAGACGGATGGATTACAAAAGGAAAAGAAGATGAGGATGTCTCGGTAGAGATAACACTTGAAGGTGAAAATTTAGCCGACTTTCTAGAGCAAGATGATTTGAAAAAGTTTCAACCCTACCTTATCAACGGCTCAAAACTAATAATCAGAAAAAGTTCAGAGCTTAGTAGCTGGAAAGATAGTAGAGGAAAAGAAAAAGATATTTCTATTAAGAATGTCTCAGCTTTCAATCCAGAAACTGGAATTTTTGAAAATCCTTTTGGTGTCGGAGATACAGTTTCAGCTTTGTTTGATTCGCAGTTTGTTTGGTCTGACATAAATAGTGACGAATATAATAACTTTGGAAAAACGACAACGATAGTAAGCAAATTAATTAATAATATTACCGAAGATTTCAGAAAATCTGGTAAGTGGCTAGACTTCGAAAAGGCCCATAAAGAAACCTTTGGAGATGAAGGATTGGTAAGTGTTTTAAATGGTCTACAGTCTAGAATAGAGGAAGTTATGGAAAATCAGTATGGGGAGACGAAAGTGAATTTTTCTTTCGGCATACCAACGATCGATAATTTCTTCAAAACTGGACAAATTTTACTGGAAGATAATGGCATTCAAACAGACATCTCTGAAAAAGGAACGGGGATGCAGAGAGCTTTGGCACTAACATTGATTCAGGTTTATTCACAAATTGGAGATGATTCTAGAGAAATTACTAAACCTATTTTATTTTTTATAGATGAGCCTGAAACATTTTTACATCCATCCGCTCAGGATAAATTGCTTCAATCATTGAATCAATTATCGAACAATCATCAAATATTTATTACTACACATTCTCCATATCTATTGAAAAATTTCAATAGTAGCACAAACAAATTAAGCATTTTTTCTAGAAATGAACATGCGATTAATATCGAAGAAGATATTCAATTAAATTTATTTCCTTATAGTCCGTCTTGGGGAGAAATCAATTATAAGGCTTTTGGTGTAGTCAGCGAGGAGTTTCATAACGAACTTTTTGGTTTATTACATAATAAAGCGAGGGAACATAATAAAACTTATGATGGAGGTAATCGAACAGTTGGTGGAAGCATAGCTAGTTTTGACGACTGGCTTATTGAACAAGATTTTAACAACTTAGTCGATAGTAACCATCAAAACAAAAACCCTAGAGATGATCGAGTCGACAAGACTATGAGTTCATATATCAGAAACTATATTGATCATCCTGGCAATGATGAGTCGCTACCAGAAGGCTGCAGTAGAAATAAACCAACAATTGGTGAAATTCGCACCTCTATTGAGAGTATGATGAAAATATATACAGATAACTATTGATAAAAATAGCTTCGCACCGCCATTCGCTCCGAGTGGTTTGAGAATGAGCGACTACGCCCGACACAACGCCATTTTTCGAGCAAATCATCAGGCGACTTACTGCGTATTTTCCCTTATTTTCGACAGCCTTGGACTCTTCAATAATCAAATCCAGTCGAGATACCCCTAAAAAATCAAGCAGGAACTACATCAAGGTTTCTGCTTTTTCTTCACGCCGAGTCCTCACCATTTTTCTACTTCCCCTTGACAGCTCCACAGCCTCCTGTTGTAGAACTTGCTGGAGCGAACAAAATCTGTACTACCACCTCTGAAACTGATGTAAATTTTACTCAAAAATCTCTCCCAAAAGACTGGACTCTTTACCCGAACGGAGTTATGATGTGACTGTCAAAATAATAGAAAGGATTTTATGGGAAATTACAAAACCCACAAACAATTGGAAAAACTGGCAGATGCCATCCGTCATAACCTATATTGGTAAGGTCTCAGCCTCATTAACCAACATGAAAACGAAAATCTTTCGAAAGGCGAAACTGTAGAATGGGGTGAAGTTGTCAACCTAATGAAACTTCCTTGCCTGCTAAAAGACCATGTTTTCATCGAAAACAACAAAATCGGTTTCTGGAAAAAATACCAATATAAAGTTTGGAAAACAAAGGAGTTCTTTTTCGAATTCGAAACACCGCTTCCTAATATGTTAAACCTGTTAGAAGCTATGGCAAACGCCAAAACTGAGGACGAAATGGATATGAAATTAGGTCCTGTTCTTCAAAAATGGATGCGTAAAATTAAACAGAAATATAAGTGATAGTTCAAATAAAGAGTCAGGATTTTCCTGGCTCTTTGATTTTTGAGAGGTATCATAGGTGATATAAAGAACGATTATTATACACTAGGTTTCTTTCGGGTTGAAATTGTTAAATGGTATAATAGTAATGGGAATGAATTAGGAGGGAATTGCTATGCCTAAGAAGATACTTTTTGCAGTTCTGATAGTTATTTCATTGTTCTTATGTAGTTCGGCTGTTAATAAGGCAATCACCTATGATAACGACTTCATTATTTCGTTAGCTAAAGGGTTAGACAAACGGTGGGAGGATGCCCATTCGAATTACGAGGACACTACGGCGTACTATGAAAAGGCCACACAATTTGAGTTATCGGAAGTTGGAAGATATAAGGAAAGAACTTTTAAGGATAACAAGCTCAAGAAATTAGCTATTGAATATATAAATGTTCTTGAGGATTCAAAAGAGTTAACATCGAAGGAAAATGATCATTTCTCTTCTGATCGTTGGGTTGAGTACAGAAGAAAGAGATATGAATTGATACTTGATATTCATTCAAGAAAGAAGATACCTGTCCAGGATACTAGGAACTTACGTGATATACTAGACATAGGAATAAAAGTGAAGCAAAAAAATGAAATAATCCAAGCACTAAAAAAAATTTTCAAAGGGAATAACTTTACAATCAGTAAAAATAGCGAAAATAGTGACGAATTGAATTGTTCTGGTACATTTGAGAATACTACCGATTATTATCTAAGTTATGTACCTATTGTAGCTTATAATAAGAATGGTAAGGTTATTTTTAGAAAGATAGATGCAGCCATCATTGAGTGGAGAGAAGGGACAACTAAAGAATTAAATTTGACAGTTCATGATCCTGATCATGATTTCAAAGAAATCAAAGTATTGTTAGATGAAAAAGGTCTCCAATTTAGATAGTGACCGAGAAACAAAAAAAGGGGGGTGTCACTCTCTTTTTCACTTATATAAATGATGCTATACTGGGTTCATGAAAAAAGATTCGAGATACATAATTATTTTAGTGAGCATTTTCCTTGTTCTTGGAGTCATGTTTTTGGTCTCTGCGTTAATGAAGAAGAATGAACCGAAGAAAAAAGAAACACCCCCTAGCACCGAACACGTGATTGAAGATTCCTCCTCTGAAGACATTCCAAAGGAAGATAAGTATGAGAGATGGCGTAAAGAGGCACTTGCTACCTTAGAAACACAAACACCTGCAAATGATGCTGACACGCAAACTGTAAAGAATGCTTTGAAAGAAATGTGTTCTTATGTTGAGACTGTTCAGAACGTAACCGATGTTAAGCCAGATTATCAAAATCACTTAACGATTACTAGCACTAAGATGCAGTATGAGCTTGTAGCGAAATTCATGCTAGGTTATAAGTACTCTGATGCTAAAACGCAAGAATTTAAAGCTAAAGCGGACAATGTTCGTCAGTTTGTCCTTGAGGTTGCTAACCCAGATGGTGCAAAACTCTATTTCTGTGGGAATTACGTTATGGGAACAACTCAAATAGAAGTAACATCAGTTCATGGAGTAGCTGAAGCTGATCATGCTGAACATGGACATGATTAAACGTAGTCAATCCGTCTTACATATCTTGTTTAGCTTCATCAAGAGATGGAGCTTTTCTTTATCTATTCAACTCTAATAGGAATTTTTGTCCCTGTGTAAGTGCATATCTTCTTAATCCTTGATATAATAGTGCCATAGCACAGGGATTAAAGAATTGGTGATAATAAGAGAATAGGATTAAAGAACGATTGGAGATGAGGAGTCATGGAAAAAGAAACAAAGCGTCTTTTAAGGAAGTTGGTCAGATTATTTGACGGACAGACTAAGGAATATCTTTTAAAATATACTGATGATGTTGCTGAGTTAAATATTGAAGAACAAAATAAACTAGCTCAAGAGTTACCGGCTAGACACTTAAGTGCTGAAATTTTAAGTGATATTCAACGAATTAAAAACGGTGAAGAACCACGTTTCTTTACTAAGGATGGACAATATAAGGGACTATGTGTTGAAGAATACAACCAGCGTGACTTTATGACTCGTCAGCAACGTTACGTTCTAAGTTGGGCGTTTGGAATGCTACTCTTTTTAGCAGTCTTTACAATTGTATCTTGGAACTTTGTTCCCAACGTTATCCAAAAAATGGAAACAAGTACATCACTATTGAACTATACTGAGAACTATGGCACTCGTCCTGAACAGGTCTTTGCAATGGTTGTATGTGGTGTTTTATTGATATTACTTTCGGTAGTTGTTTCACTAGTATGTTTGAAGAGGTATCGTAAAAATACTGAAGAACCTATCAATGTTGTCTTAACAGATGATTTGAGACTATAAAAGCTGAAGCTTAAGCTTTGGCTTTTTTGGTGTTTTTAAATTTGATCGCTACATGTTACTTGGAAAATGTAGAGTGTCATAATGGGACTTCACGATACTTGATATTTCCTAAATAAAAAAATATATAGCTAGATTATTTTCAATGTCACATAATAAATAGATAAAAGTACATGTAACTTTCACTTTATTATTAATTTGTTTGTACATGATTGAATACAGGAACAGGTGCATTGTTAATGCGCTTGTTTTATATATCTATATTGATAAAATATAATCATGAGATAAATAAAAAACTAAGGGAACAGAATTCAGTATCATTTTGATTTAATAGTCTTTCTGTTTTATCTAGCAAAATAGATATTTGGTTTAGCTAGATAAAGCAATCAAGGACTTTTAGTATAATGTGACGAATTCGGAAATGAAAGGAAAAAGTAATGTTTGATAAGTTAGATTATAGTATGAAGATGATGGCTCGAGAAATTGAGGGCCTAGAATTTGTTGAAGGAAAATACCTTCTGGATCCTAATGACCCTAAAGCCTTTAATTCGATGGAGGAAATTGAGCTTTATAAGGAATTGGCGAAGAAGTCAGCTATTGAGTTTCTTAAGGAAGAACCAGAGTATGCTTCAAATCCATTTGAAGAACTTATGAAAGATTGAGGAGAAGTAGCATAGCCTATGGCTCCGTTACTTGAACTTCAATACAATTTATTGATAAATTGATAACAAATGGCAATTCACCATAGTTATTTATAGTTGTTAGTACTTGGGAGGTAAAAAATGACTTCAGTAACAAACCGTATTAAAGCAGTGAAACAACCTAGAGGTGGATACATACCATTGAAGCAGTTTTCAACGATTACATTAGATGACGGAAAAATTTTGAATTCAGATGAGTCGGTGTCGCCAGGACTTGTTGGTTCAGCTGTAGACTATCTATCACGTTTGATGAATGGTGCACAACCCAAAGAAGCGTTTAAGATTTCTTTAAATGGAGCATATCTGGTGGGTGAATTTGATAAGGCTACTTCACTATTAGACCAAATTGTTGGACTAGATAATCAATCAATTGCTGCTGCATGTATTCTGGTTGGTTATGATGTTGCTTTTAGAGCAGGAGCTGCTCGTTTTATGACAGTTGATACTATTCACGCTGATGAAACCACTATCGAAAATATTCGTATCATGGTACAGCGAAGTCTTCACTTCTTTGAAACCTATGGGCCAATTACTTTAGATGGATTTACATTTGGATCTGCATATACGGATACAATCACATCAGGCGATGGAGATTTCTTAACCAAGGATACTCTTTGGGATTTCAAGGTCATAAAATCAAAACCCAATAAGGATTATACGCTGCAGGTTCTTATATACTATTTAATGGGGATTCGTTCCAATCAACCAGAGTTCTTGAGTATATCAAAGCTGGGTTTCTTTAATCCACGACAAAATATAGTTTATCAGACGGCTATCTCTGATATTCCTAAGGAAGTTATTGAGACCGTTGAAAAAAATGTTATTGGCTATCCAGACTAGATAATCTGGATTTTGGAGGTTCAACATGGAAATAGATCGTTACTGTAATAGTTGTCTTGGATACTATTCGTATGATATTGATGAAACAGATAATTACGAAAAGTGTCGTTGGTGTGGATCAGAAGATACTGAAGAAGTCTGAAGTTAAAGGTCTCCCAATACTATTTCCTCTCTTTACGTTCATATCAATAATGTTAGATAGAGAAGTACGGTATCAGATGTTCATTTGGAAGGTAGAGTTTTCAACACTAAATTTATCGCTTCATAGTAGGCTCTATAATTTCTGTAGTAGGTAAAACTACTGTAGAGATTATGGAGCTATTTTCTATTTTTGGGGAACAAATTACCAAAAAGCAGTTATCGAAAGAACATTAACTATATTTTTCCCTGAATACCAGTAGGAACAGACTACAAATATTACTTAAGTAGGAGATGGAAGGTTTACAACGACAGGACGAGACTATACCCCGTAATTGGCAATTTATATTAAAGGATAGTGCGAGTGTACTTGATCGAGTGTTGAAAAATAATGAGGCGAGGGAGCTTATTAATTTGCAAACTAAAAGCACTGTCACTTCGCACTTAGTGCCAGCATAAATATATATAAATAAACACCTCGCCCCAAGAATAGTGACTAACTTCAAGTAATGAGAACTGCTGGTCAGGGGTCTAGACGAGATATAGCTTATCACTATCGTGAAACAAATCAAAGAATCTGGATACTGCAGCAACTAGAGGAGCAGGTACAACACTGCCCTGTAACTTTAACTTTTGAATCACTGTGGGCTTTATTAAAGACAAGAAAAAGGAATTTATCAAGTGAACCTTGAAGTTGATAAAGCAACGACTAAAAAACAGTTCATTTTAAATGACTTTTGAAAATTTAGGGCTCTCTGCGCTTGCTCTTGTAATTTTCTCTGTGCTACACTAATCTTAGTTTAAGAAAAGACGATTCAAATATCTTATCTATGAAAGGAGAAAATTATGAATACGCCTCGTATTAACCGATTTTTAGGTGAATGGCTTGACAGACAAACTAGTCCAAACTTTTTTCAAAAAGGGTTGGTTCTTCTGAATGCTTATGACTTTCTCGACAGTAATGCGGATGCCATCCCTGGTCTCATCGCTCATAAAAAAAGCCCTCTTCGTCAACAATTAGATGAAGCTCTCGCTAGTCGTGGGTACTGTTATCTTAAGCCTATTGAAGTCAATGCTCAAAACTCCATTGAAGTAGAGAAGTACTATCGATTTGAAGTTACACCTAAAGGTTCCAATGAACCTATTACTTACTATGGTCTAGGGGCGTACTTTATCTGCCGTGCTATATTTGAGAATGAATTCGATATTGATTCAGGTTTTCAATATGATGACGAAGAACTCTTTTATGAAGACATTGGGTTTGATGCACTATTCCATAATAAATCTGTTTTTCTATTAGGAAACACACCTTCTGATGATATGGAGATATCTTGACAAGAAGTTGGGATTTCAATGCGTAGACGAGCTTTTAATTAACTAAACATCAAATACAATCCATAGATATATTACAAAAGAGCAGTACGCTCTTTTTTTGTATTTTCATAGGGTGTCACTAGGTTTGAGTCAGGGATGACTTTTGCTATTATCTGATTGTAATTTTTTAGAAAGGAAATTGCTTATTCATGGATAAAAACAAACGTTCAATGATCCTAAAATCTGGAGCTTTTTTAACAGCCCTTGTAGCAACAGGTTTGGTTAATAATGGCGTATCAGCAGACGAAACTGCCGCACCAACTGGACCAACAGATAATGCTACTGTTGCGACTGGACACTCCGATACACTTCTTCCTCCCGCTTCATCAACACCAGCGACACCCGGTACCAATACCACAGATGTCCCAACTGCTGAAGCACCTAAAGTTGACACTCCTAAAAATGAAGGTGTAACAACTGAGACACCTAAAGTAACTGACGGTTCTACTGGTACAGGTGTAGCTACACCTACAACACCAAGTGTTACTACGCCAAGTCAAGACGAAGGGAAGACATCAGAAACTTTTGTGGCTACACCTACGACTTCTGAAAATGCAAGTACAACTGCTGAAACGTCAACAGCTACCTCTGAAGGAAGTGAAGGAAACTCTACTTCTGATACAACTTCAACTGCATCAGAAACTCCTACTCCTTCAGAACACACAGTAACTGAAACTCCTACTAAGCCTAACGCTACGGATACTGCTAATACTAACCATAATAGTGAAAATAACACTAGCAGTAGCAGTGAAAGTTCAACAAATACTGTTAATGATAAAGGGTCAACTGTTGCCACACCAACTCCAGCACCAACTGAAGGGAATAACGCTTCAAGTTCTGAAGCACCTAGTGGCTCATCAACTTCAGCTGAATCTTCTTCAACAAGTTCAGAAACACCAAAAGTATCTGATGGAACTTCTGGAACAGGTGTAAGTTTGCCAAGTAGCGAAGGAACAACATCTTCTGAGAAATCATCAACTTCTCCAGAACTGTCTGAAACTGCTACAAACACTCCTCATATTCTTGACGGAACCAATGGAACTGGTGTCTCTACGCCATCTGAACATAAATCTGACAATCGTACGGAAGTAGCTTCAACTTCAGCAACAACTTCAAACAAGGTGGTTGAGTCTCCTAAAACTGAAGAAACTCCTAAAGTTAGCGACGCGAATGTTCAAGAAGCACCTAAACCAGGGGACGTTTCTCCTTCAACAAAACAAGTTGTACTTAATGTGACTCCTAGTCAACCAGTCGTTACAAATACTGGTTATAAAGTTGTCTCAACAAACAATAGTGATCTTGTCGTACAAAACTTCGATGGTTCTGTAGCCTCAGTTCCAGCTTCACAGGCAGGAGGAGCAGTGAATGAGGATGGAACTGTCTCTGTTAAGACCGAGGCTGGAGAAATGGTAACGCTTCCTGAAACAGGGGAAGCTGGAACAAAACTTGTTACCTTTGGATTCTTGATTTTGGCAGCACTTGGTCTTCAACGTACAGCTGTGAAACAAGATAAATGGTACTCAAACTAAGAAAGGTGATTATTGAAAATGTTTAAAGACTCAAATAACACGAAAGGACATGGCTCTATTCGAAAAAATAAAGTCTATGGAGCAGTAGGTGTACTTGCACTCGGTGCTGCAGCAATCGTTGGAGGAACTTCTCAAGCATCCGCAGATGAAGTAACTGAAGCTCCTGTAAATTCAGAACCAGTGGCGACCTCTCAAGCAAACGCAGACAGTCTTATGTCACAAGCTACAGCTGTTGCGACTTCAGATGTCTCTACTCCAACAACCACAGCAACTGCAACAAACACTACTGATTCACAACCTACTGAAACAGTAGCAGAAGTAGCTACTACACAGCCAGAAAGTACTAATGATAATAATGCTTACGCTGAAAAGGCTAATACATCTACTGAAGCTGAAAAGGTAACTATCGACAACACAGCTGTCACAGATGCAGTTGCTACTGCCAAAGACAGTGGGGTTAAAGTGACACAAGATGCTACGCAAGACAAAGGGACACCAACCACAAGTGAAGATCTTGCAACAAAGCAAGCTGAAATCAAGGCCGACCAAAATGAACAAGTAGCTACAATCAAACAAGCTACTCAGGACGCATCTGGACGCCAATCAGCCTATGATGCAGCTGACAAAGCTCACGACACACTTGAAACTCAAGTAGATAAAGCCGTTAAAGACAGTAATGGACTTATTAAAGCTGAAGCTACTGAAATCTCAAGTGGAGATGGTAATAATGTAGGTGATTACAACACCTATACTGAGCAGGTTAATAAGCAGATTGCGTCAAACAAAGAAACCATCGACAAATTTAACAAAGATTATGCTGCTATGAAGGATAATGCTAACGTTAATGTTGATGGGCGTGTGACAACACAAAATGTTGATAAATTGACTTATGGTAACTCTGTTCAAAATGGTAGTGTCAATTCAGATGGAACGTTCTCATTTACTCACGATGCGAACGACTCAGCTAATGACACCTTGGGAATTTTAGGTACTGGTACTCTTAATGGTAAGGTTAATTTCACGTCTGCAGCTAACGGAGACGGTTCTACGACCGTAACACTTAATAGTCTCGATTTGTGGAACTATGCTTATACAAGTAACCGTCCAAATACTGGTGTTAACCAAAATCTGAACTATCATGTTTATACAGACGGGGAAGAGATTTACTCAGTAAACCACGACGGTAACTCAAGCTTTACGCAAGACATCAATCGTAGCATTGCTCTTAACAAGTCCTATGTATTGAAGCCAGGAGAAACTACTGGTATTATTCCAATCCTTAACATTGATGATAACTGGATTATTAATACTCATGGTCAGTTGAGTCTCGATTTCACTAATCCAAACGTGGTTCCATCAGCTACAGTTAAAAAGGTTAATAAGCCTGTTAAACCAGAAATTCCATCTGTAAGCTACCATGACTACAGTATGAATTATCAACCAACTGTAACTAAAACTGTCCTCAACAGCGACGGTGAAAATGTTAATGGTAAGATGATTCCAAAAAATGATGAACATACGTATGTGTTGAATAATGGAAACATCTTTGCCAATGCAAAAGTTGGCGATACCGTGACAACACGTGATCCACTTGAATTCGGTGAAGTTCCAAATATCGAAGCCAACAAGACTGAAAATGAGGCTAAAGGTTGGAACGTTGATTATGATGAGGCTTCTAAGACCTACACATTTACTGCCAAATATGATGGTAAAGCTCTTGAAGCACCTACAATCAAGTTCGTAGCAACGGACGATAACGGTTTCTACGATAATACTTATAAAGCTGGTCGTAATGGTTACGAAACCTTCTCTGATACTGTCACTAACAAGACACCAACGGCTCCAAAACCACATAAGTCTGTTACGGACTCAAAAGGAAATGACATCGACGGAAAAACTACTGACGATGATAAAGTCAACTTCCATTTGACAACTGACTATAGCCCATACAAAGATATGGCTGCATCTAAAAAAGCACTTGAATTTGCACTCCTTGATGATGTCCAAGATGGTGCTTTCACTGTAGATGAAGATGCTATTACTATTGTCGATAGTCAAAACAAAGATGTCAAAGACCTCTTTGATATGTATCACGTACTTTCGGATGAAGGACGTACTGATGCCATCAACAAGATCCTAGAAAAATCTGGTCTTAACCCAACTGGTGAATTCTATCTCTGGGTAGCCAAAAATCCAGTTGATTATTACCAAGACTACATTCTAAAAAACAATAATGTAACAGTTAATCTCCCTGCTACATTGCAAGTCCCTGCAGGTACTACTGTAGAAAATGATTTCTATCAGATTGATTTTGGTAATGCCTATCAATCAAATCTTGTTTCATTCGATACACCACCAGCAGCACCAGTAGGAGAGTCTGGCGGACCTACTTCTACCCCAGTAACTCCAGTAGAAGAAGTGCCTGTCCAACAACAAGCTATTAAAGTTCTTCCTAATACTGGTGAAAAATCAACTTCAGCTATTGCTACTGCAGGTGCAGTTATTTTGACTACTGCACTTGGCATGCTTGGTTTCTCTAAACGTAGTAAAGGGTACTAAGATAGCACCCACTTCTTAAAAATCCTTTTCCCTATTCTAAATTCATAATTCCCTAAAAACACAGCTCATAAGAGTTGTGTTTTTTTAGGAGGTGTCACTGGGTTACAAATAGATATTTGTTTTTCTATAATTAGGGAGTACTTTAAAACGAACTAGGAAGGAAGTTGTTGCTTATATGAGGACTGATACTTTATATAATTATGGACTTATGAAATCAAGATCATATAAGTAGAAAGAAGGTGTCTTTTTGACAAATAATAAATTAATGTTCATGTTACTGATGAAATGGTTTGCTGAAAGTATTTATTTCCTTGAAATCATATTTATAACAGCCACTTCAGTCCTGTTATTAGCAAACAATATTCTCAATGTTTCAACAAAGACGATTCATATTGTCGCCCTGGTATTACTGGTAGTTTATGTATGTATTGGTTTGTTATTAGCTAATCGAAAAAATAAATTTACGATGTCAGTTAATTACTTTAAATTGATAGGAGCATTGGCTTATATCGTACTTATCACCACTCTAAAAGGTATTGTGTTTGATATTCTGACACACCCACTAGTTACACTAGCGATTGCACTTCCTTATGTTGTAGCTATTGCCTTAAGAAACTTCAGCAAAGGTCAAATCAATAAAATCATTTTTGACGATAGACACAATGCAAATATCAGAGGACGATTTGACACCGTAGACAATATCAAAGAGTCGATGCGTTCATCTATTGCTAGTAGTATTTCTCATGAATTTAAAGGTCTTACGGAAATCAGAGATGAAAAGTTTAGGCAAGATACAGAAGGAAATGTAGCTGGTATGTTCAAAGTGTTGCTGAAATCTGGCTTTTGGGGGCTTAAACACATCCCATTGACTAAAGTAACACTGACATTTAACTTAGAATAAGAGGTAATCACAATGAAGAAAAATATTTTAACAACGGAACAAGCAAGTTTTTTGAAGCAGTACAATTTCTCACTATACCAGGAACGATTTGAGGTATTATGTGAAGCTCAAAAAGCTGAAAAAGAAGGGCATCTAAATTTTGCCTCGGACGATGAATATAAAACATTCATTGATGCTGTAATGACTGGAGAATGGTCTGAAGAACTCTTTATGATCAATCTCTCAAATCCTATTGGATGCGAACACTTCCTTGCAGCACGAGAAGATGGCAATGGCGGACTAATTTGGGATGTCGTTGATTATAGTGAGGGAGACCGCTTTACTAAAGAACAAATTCAGACGATTGTTCCAGAAGCATATCGATATAGTGCCTTTATGGTCTCTGAGATTGCTGCAGAAAAAGACTGGGGTCCAGAAGCTCAACACCAACGACTTGAACAAGCTAAAAAGCAAGCCCAAGAACATGAAAAGCCTATCGAGAACTTTCCAAAACCTCGTGTAATCACAGATGAAGAAAGAAAAGATGAACTTACACAAAGTTCTATTAGAACAGTAGCAGCAACCTTGAGACCTGCACAATAGTCATAGGACTAGCTAAGGATAGCATATAATGATGCTATCCTCTCAGAATGAAGACAAACATCGTTTTTGATGTTTGTCTTTTTTATATTCACACTTAATTCTCCTATAACCCAATAATATTGAGGTATTGGGATAAAATACCAGGTCTTTCATACCATCATTTTTACCAATTTTTTGATATTTAGACATGCCAAAGTAAGCCCAACCTTATCTTCCATTTTGGACTTTCCTTTTTCTCTGGTATAACGCAAGTTATGATATTCTTTAGCTGTTCCGAATAAACGTTCTATCGTTTCTTTCCGGTGTTGGTACCGTTCCTTCATCCCACTTTGATGACGGATATCTTCACAGATTTCTAAGGCATCTTTCCAAATATGACGCACAACAACTTTTTGGTGCTGGCGACTTTCAGTACAAATCGCTAACAAGGGACAGGTCTTACAA
>ERZ773051.383-NODE-383-length-32641-cov-6.328761_pt1 | contig 32641 bp, 27 predicted proteins | sample MGYA00580631_ERZ773051 | MGnify/ENA primary metagenome ERZ773051 (study PRJEB29015, sample SAMEA2738137) | human oral metagenome | biome: human oral; feature: human-associated habitat; material: saliva | place: China | collected 2204 ... | reverse complement strand
GAAATTGTTAAGAGTGTAACCGGTACAAAGATGAAGGTTTTAAAGGGCGTTTATGATGATAAATTTAAGGTAACACCACGTCCGAATTTCAAAAAGGATTCTGCAAATATTGAGGAAGTCATTCCTGGTCACTCCAAATCTGAGCAAAAATTTGTAGAGGTATATAATTATCGATACTTATCAAATTATGATGCAAATGGTGATTTGATTATGTCTGAAGGTGAATATACGGAAACATATCGTTTCCCTTATGAAATAAGACCTACGTCATTTAAACGTAGCGATTCATATGGATCAGGCTCAAAATTGAAAAATATTATTTTAACGGTTGTAAAAGCAGACGGAACAACTGTGACAAAAGCGGTTGATGAAAATGATATACGATATAGTTCGGATGGTACGAATTTCTCATTTGCAAAATATTTGGAAGACGGAGACAGAGTAAGTGAAGTAAAGATAGAATGGAGTGCTCTTACAAATTCTTCGGGTGGCGGAAAAACGCCAGGAACATTTAATTATGCGGTAGCGAGAACGCATGCCGACGGAACACCACTTGTTAAGGATGAGTTAATCCAAATCGGATATCATGTAGAACATCCGAAAAAAGATAGTGCACCATATACATACGATACAGATACGGATACCGATTATTTATATGTGAAGGTCGGTGAAGAAAAATGTAACGAATTTATGGAACAGGACTATACTGGAACCAAAGATGTATATTTCTTTGGACAGAAGAATGACGCAAAATTTTGGTATAATGAGCCAAATGCCGGTGTAATCTATTTTAAAGGTGATGAGACAAATTACAGAAGTACATATACGAACCCCGTTATTACAATAAAGGCACGTGCAAATAATATTGTAGGCATTGAAGAGCCAATCAGTTATATTAAGGCGATTACTTTAAGCAAGCGCATGAAAGGGTGGAAAGTTGTTTATTCAACATACAACAAATCTACCGGTGTAACAAAGAATGATCAAGAGTATACCGTTGCGAATATAGATCCAAGCGGTAGCGATACTGTTATCAGTAAAGAGACTTTAGGATTAGATGAAAACGAGTATTTTACATCTCTACAGCTGAAGTATGATGGAGTTTTCCATTTGGAGTACGATAGTGATATTGATTTCTTGTACAATCACCAAATCGAATTTAGAATGGTTCGTATATTGGGTGATGCATCAAGAAATAAATCTTTATATCACAATCAGGATGTAAAGGTGAATGGTCCGGAAACAAATCGTGGACAGATCTATTTTGACGGATATTTTAAATGTGATGATCCTTGCTCCGGAACAGTCTATACGGATCCGAACGGAATTGAAAGTAAAGTCAGATCTGGAGACGGAATGGCTTTGAGATATAAGCCACAAGGAGAACGTTGGACGTTAAAGAGCACAAATTTTAAGAGCGATGATCGCACTGTTGTTGCTTATCAGGGTGGTATTGCAACAGCAGAAGAAAGCGAAGATACAATGCATATGTTCATGGAAAAATCTGGGGTATTTAACGGAAGTTTCCGAACAGAACGCAAAGATCTGCTGAATGATGAGAGATCGTCTACAGGCAATGCTCCAATGGATGTGCCGGAAGCAGTGTATGTTGAATTGAAGGATGATGAGTTTGATGTTGCCTCCGTTGTTTCGGAAGGGAGAAAATATGATTATTCATATGGATATAATCTGAGTGCTGAAGATATATCCGTCGTTCATGCAAATGGGAAACGATATCTTAAGATTTCTAGTGGAGGTTCTTTGAGCCATTTTGATAAACTCCACGGAAGTTTGAAATATGAGTTAGGCAAGATTAACTTACAGGTTTGGAATGGTGCTACTTTGGGAGACCATCATCCGTTCGGAAAGGTATATTATGATGTTTCCGGTTTATTAACAAAGTATGATGGATCAGAAGCAGCGGCTTATAAGAAATATGAGTTTAAGGGTGCTGTTCCGGATGTAGATGATATTCGTAAGACAGGTGATACGACGACACCAACTTTATTTGAAGTCGGTGACATGAGTAAATTCACAGTTAGAGTTTTACAGCATGTTCTTAACGGTGTGCAGTTATACCCAGGAAAGAATAATATTGTCGATAGAAATGGGCCAGTAACATTCTTGGCACGCGAAAAAGAGAATTTAATGGTAAGTGAGCAAGTGCATATTCCAGGGTCTCTCAATGAAGGTGAAGTTGTTGTAAAACTTCCTGAAAAGGGAAATCAAATTAATGTGATATCTTTTGACAGCGAAGGTAACGAAATAAAAACTTCAAAGACATGTGACTTTACCATGCGTTTAACCGGTCCAGCAAAGAGTAATCACATCTCGGGATTAGGAAGTACGGATACGGTTACATACACGTATAGTAAAGATGGCCAAAACTATGTAGATGAAAGTACAATTTCATCTACGGATTGGAAGGACTACCGCTATATTAAGACCAAAATTGTACATCAGCCGAATCCAGGAAGTGATGCAAATATTGATGTGAATATTCCTGTTAATGCGGAAGATACACCTGCTAAAGCGGATGACTTAAGCAGTTATATCACAGGCACATATACCTTTACGACAGGTAGTGAAGTGCTCTCAGCAAATACATCTTCAGCCCAATATATTTGGAAGCCATATACATTAAAAGGTAAATTGTGGTGGGACAAGAACGAAGATGGAGTCGTTGATGCGGACGAGCCGGCAGTAGAGAATACCGATATTGTGATGAATTTGGAAGATGCCAATGGAAATGTTGTTGGATCAACATCGGGAGAAGAAGGAATTATTGATGGACACGGAAATTTCTCAATACGTACGAATACACAGTCAACAAGTTATTCTGTACAAGGAACATTACCGGTCGGTGTCAAAGCTACAAAACAAACTGGGACAGGTGATCCGACAGTAAGTGATGCAGATTCTGATTTTGATAGAACAACAATTAAGACGGCAACCTTCAATGGATTTGATGCAGCAGGAAATGCGCAAAATGTTGCGGCAGGACTTATTAAGCTTCCTGAGCTGAATTTGACGATGCAAATGATCCATGTAACGGAATCACCATCCGTATTTAACCAAAATGCAAGCAGCGAAAATCCGAATAATTTGAAACCGGCATTAACGTATGTTCCAGTTTCGGGAAACATTCTTGATTCGGATGCGAACGGTAAGGTAACACCAAAGCAAACCGGTTTGGTGAAAGATATTCAGGTTTCAACGGCGAATACACTTGGTGATGTCGTTGAGGGTAAATTTAACGCAGCTGTTTATGCAAACGTATTGTATAAGAATGATACGGTGGGTGTTACTGGCGATGCACCGGTGGATACAACACCATATTACCCAAGTATTGATGATTCCAATACAGATCGAGTAACCGTGCTAGGTGCGGGTACAATGAAGAAAACGGGTTATCGATTGGTGGGCTGGAAAGATGAAGATGGTAATGTATATAAAGAAAGTGATACTTTCAAAACAGGAATTGTGAATAAGGATATTACATTGACAGCGGTTTGGGAGCCAATTCAATATAAAGTGATCTATGTTATTGAAGGTCCAAATGAAAGCCAAGCACTTGTTCCAGCACCGGGAACACATATTTATGAAGATGTTGTGACAGTTGCTGATAATCCAAAGCTAGAAGGATATCATTTCAGCGGATGGATATCTGATGATGTTTATGTACAAGCTGGTCAGTCCTTCTCAATGCCAGATGGAGATGTTGTTATCAGAGGAAAATTTATACAAAATGGTCCGTTAACGGTTCCAACACCAAAGACAAGCGATTCGCTTCATGTGAAGAAATACCTTGGTATGCTGATGATTTCTATGATGATTTCAATGATTTGCATGCTAATTGAAGCTGTGTTTGGAAAGAATAGATTAATTGTGAAACCAGCACATGATGTGATGTCTATGAATAGAATCAACCCTGACGTTTCTGAAGATAATACTCAACAGGGAGTGAATGGGTCTATAATTGAAAACTATCATAAAGAAGCAGAACAAAAATCTTAAAAATAATAAGTTGCGATTATGATTTGCTCAAGTAAAAAGTTAAATTCCACTTCTAAAGAATAAAAAATAAAGTGGAAGTAAGTCATTTAGAAATAGTACTATCAAGGATTGATAATCCAAGATCGTACTATTTTTGCTTAAGTAAAATCCATACTACAAATGAGCGAATAGCATATTCCACTGCTACTCGCTCATTTTATGTCTAGAAGCTTATACGACAAGATAATACCTGTCCGATTATTTTTACTGGTAATTCTTTTATTTCTTGTGGGGTGAAGTAACGGTTTGCAACATCTGGGTTTGCAGATTCAAGAATCATCATCTCCTTTTTATAGATAACACGCTTGACGGTAACTTCTTGATCAATCATGACAACCGCAATTTTACCACTGGCAATAGAGTCACATTGACGTACTAAAACAAGTGAGCCATCCATAATGCCAATACCAGACATGGAGTTACCGGTTATACGTAGGTAGTAATCACCATTTTCTCTTTCTTTGAGTGTCGTTTCTTCTTCACCAAGATAATTCTCTTCCGCAAATAAGTCATATCCAGCTTTTGCATAACCAAGGATTGGTAAGCGGATAGTTGTGTCCATTCCCATTAGGATAGGAGTGATGTTGTAGCCTAATAATTGAGATAAAATCTCGGCTGTATCATCATTGACCTTCTTAATTTCTCCACTAGACCATCGTGCAACAGTAGAACGAGAAACATTACATCTGCGTGCAAGTTCAGAATCACTACATCCGGTTTTTGTTTTATATTGGTGAATCATTTCTTTTAGTGTCATCTACATTACCTCAGCATTAGTATAACAGATTTGCGGCAATCACAAGATAATTAATTTATAAATGTTGCGTATATGATTGAAATACGCAACACAAATCGATATAATACAAATGACGGGAGAGAGATATGCAGCTATATAAGAAATATGTAGATGTTGTGGTGATGCAAAGAAAAACAGGAGAATTACGCCCACTCTATCTATGTTGGAATGATGGGCGAGAGTATAAAATTGATAAAGTGCTAAGTCACTCTAGGAAAGAGTCTTGTGTTGGTGGTTGTGGCATCCGTTATGTATGTATTATCCAAGGCAGATGTAGGAACTTATTCTTAGAGAAAGATCGATGGTTTTTAGAGAGTTATCAACCATGATAAAAGTAGAAATACAATATTTTTAAAAACGAAGTATATCAGTGGATGTTATCTTCTATAATAAAAGGGCTAGGTGTGATTTCTTTCTTACAATATAAGTTTGCAAAATAATTCAGCGTTTAATTAGACGCTATTTAGAAGTCTAATTATATTTTGTGCTGTTATGAATTGTTGGAATAGATACATCAGAAAATGCTGGATGACACCTACATAGAAACTAGGTTTAGACACATGTCATAGGGGGAATTATGAATTATAGTACAGATAGACCAATTGAAAAAGAAGAGCAAGATCTCTTAGGAAGAGCAACTTTTTCAAAGCGATTAGGGCAAACAATTTATGAATATGATTTTCAATCTGGACTAGTAATTGGTGTTTTTGGGAAATGGGGTAGTGGAAAAACATCAGTTATTAATATGGCATCTGCTGAAATTGAAAAATTAGCCAAAAATGATAAAAATAAACCAATTATTTTTAGATTTTCACCATGGAATTTTTCAGATAAAGATAATTTAATCAGTTTATTTTTTGAAAATTTAAAAAATAAACTAGAAATTCAGTCTGATGAGAGATTAAAAAGGAATGTAGGAAAAGCATTGCATGATTACGCTGGTGCTCTTGATGTGCTAGCAATAGTTCCTGTAATTGGATCCGGAATGGCTGCAATAATAAAGACAATAATGCAAGCTGAGGGCTCAAGTTTAATGGAAATCCCTGATTTAGAAAAAACTAGAAAGAAATTGGAAGAAGAATTAATTAAGTCAGAAAAGAAGATTATTATAATAATCGATGATATAGACCGATTAACAAATTCACAAATTCGTGATATTTTCCAGTTGGTTAAACAAGTTGCGGATTTCCCAAATATTATCTATGTATTGTCTATGGATAGGGATGTTGTTAGTAATGCGTTGGCGGGAGTGCATAATATAGATGGGAATGAATATTTAGAGAAAATAATCCAAGTTCCATTTGAACTTCCTGATTTAAGGAAATCAAAATTAAAGAAGATTTTTTTAACAAAGATTGATGAAATTATAAATGAATACTCTAAAAAATTTATATTAGATCCAGAATATTGGAATAATGTAGTTATAAATTGTATAAATCCATTCATTAATAACTTAAGAGATGTTAATAGAATAGCAAATATTTTTCGCTTTAAATATGGTGCGTTGTATCAAGAAACTGCTTTTGAAGATTTGCTAAGTATTACTGTTTTGGAAGTGTTACAGCCTAAATTATATAAATGGATTCGTGAAAATAAAGAATCTGTTTGCGGAGGCTATCTGCATGGGTTATCAATTGGTCTCGGCATAAAAAAGGATTATCAAAAAATATATCGTGAAGAGTTCGAACGATTAGGGATAAACTCGGAGATGGCGATGAATTGTCTCTCAACTTTATTCCCTATATTTGCTAAAGATATTAATAACTCAAAAAGCGGTATTCAACTCTCAAATGAGTTAAAAGAAAAGATGCGTATAGCTGATTCAGAGCGATTTGATTTATATTTTATGTTTGATTTAGATGATATAAAAGTTTCTAGAAACACAGTCAATGCTTGTGTATATCATTTAGACAGAGAACAACTGTACAATGAAATCAAAAATATTAATGAGAGTGGCAATATTGTTTATTTTCTAGAGGAAATTAATGCGCTAAAAAATAAGATTCCTAATGGAAGAGTAGAATTGATTGCGTCTACTATGCTTAAATTACATGCTGAATTTAAAGGCGAAAAAGGGGTATCCATTTTAATGCAGTCAGCGAGTGGAATGGCTTATTATTTTATTATGGATATTCTGAAAATGCTAAATGAGGAGAAAGAAAGATATCGGGTTATTTATTCTGCGTTAGAAGATGTTGATAAAGATGGCTTAGGTCCAATAGCTAGAATTATTAATAGTATAGAACTATCATATGGTAGATTGGCAGCAAATTCGGAAAATAAAGATAATCAAATTATTAACTTAGAACATCTTGAAGAACTTGAAAAACTATATGCAGAGAGAATGCATGATATTACAGACTCTGAATCTATTTTAGAAATAAAGGGGTATGATATCGCATTCTATTTATGGGATTGTTTCGATAAAGAAGGAGTTCAAAACTATTTGAAAAATATTTTTGAGGACAATATAAATAAACTTAAATTTATTTGCTCTATGGCTGGAAAATGGAATGGTACAAACGGATCTGGTTGGGCTATAAGTCAGGAGAGTTATGAAAAATATATAAAACCAGACGAAGTATATACGTTAATACAAAACATAGATAAGAAGGAATTGAATAAGATGTCAGAAATAGAACAAACTAAGTTGGCTTCATTTGTTCTAAATTATGAAAGAGACGTAGAGTATGAAGCCACGGAACAAGAAGCAGAAAAACTTGTAGATAGATGGAAATTAGAAAGTGTTGAGGAGATTAAACCAGATAATAAATAAAATGATGAAGATTTTCTAATTATTTTTAAAACAATCAGAAGTGAGATGATTCTACAATTTTATTTGGAAATTCATAAAAGCATTTTTTGATAAAATTTGATAAGCATTTAGAAAGTTGCAGTTTATGAAATTATGTTCTATACAATGAAATAAATATTGTGAAATGGCTTGAAATATGCAAAAATATCTTAGTTACACATATTTTGTTTTAATGTAGTGAAATGCAATTTACAGATTATTCAAAAAGAGTGGGAGAAAAATATGAAGCAGAAAAACAGTAAGAAAAAAATGATTCGTACAACAGCTGCAGGTTTATCTTTAGTAATGGCGCCTGTATTAACAGCAAGCCATGTATTAAGTGTATATGCACAACCAGCTGTACTTACACCAGATGAACAGTCAGCAATCAACAATTTTTTAAGTACACAACCAACAGATGGAACTGTACAGAATTTAGGTAAGATTGACTATACACCGGCCCCAAGTATTTATACATTCCCTGGTGCAGGTAATTATTCAACAAAGTTTAAGGATATGGCACCAAGAACAACCTTAGCGATGGATTATGTGGTGAGAGACTATTATAATACTGCAGATACTTACAAGGTTAAAAATTGGAACACAGTTCAGTGGTATGATACAACTTTATTCACTCCAGGTGCTTCCGGAGGTCTTTCTTTATCACACTGGTACTGGGCACCAGAAGTAACATTGATTAAACAATCTGACAACTCTGAGATAACACTTAAGAATGTGGGATTAGATATTAATGACCCAACAGGAGTTATTTCTGGAACGATCTATCCAGGTGTATTCTTCCCAGATTTCCCAATTCCATCAAATGACCCAAGATTCACAGTTAACTATGGTGACTCAATTGAAGAAACATATTATGTTAACGGAAACTATTGGAGTTTTACAGTTCCGATGCATGAAGACCTTCCATATGACACAATCGTTACAATTGATGAGTCATTAAAGACTGGCGAAGTTGAAGAAGATGTAGCAGGTGCTTTGGGTAACAAGCAGGCTGAATACACAGGAAGAATCTCGAATAGAGATCAACGTGCTAGTTCATGGATTCCAGTTGCAAATCTAGATTCAAGTAACTACATGCAATACAATTCCGATGTAATTTATAACGATATTCAGAATGATTTCTTGAATACAGATGATACTAACCGTAATCGTATTAATTTTAACTGGGGTATAGCTGATGTTGGTGTTACTTCCTACACAGCACCAGTAACTCGTGAGTTACGTGTTGGTATTGACTATACACACTTTGTAACAGAAGATGGAACAGAGTTACAGCCAAAGGTATATGGTTTACAAGGAGTAGCAAACTTCAGCGGTTATGAATATGTATCTACACATTCAGAGCCAAATGGTGATAGAGTACATGTTTATAAGTTAGCGCCTACACCTGTAACAACACCTTCAAGCACAGCTACACCAAAGACAGGTGACACAACAAACGTATTCAGTTATGTAGCAATGATGTTTACTGGTTTAATTGCTGGTGTTGGTGCATTCTTTGTAAAGAGAAAAAAGTTTGACTAAATATATAGTAGTAAGAATTCTTTGCTCTCAATCCAATAATACGGATTGAGAGTTTTTTATGTCTTGTAATTTGCAAAAAGTTTTAAGTAAGAACAAAATGATTTTAAAGAATATCAGTTAATAAAATATTAATAATTTAAAAGAAGCATCTTAATTGCTTATCCATATAGTTGTCAGATATCATATCCAAGATATTTCAATATTTTGCATGCATGTATGAAAACTCTGTATATATGCATTTAAGGAAAGTGTATATATAGCAATGCAAAATAATTGAAAAATAGAAACCAACTAAAAGAGTGTATATTAAAGGAGAAAAGAGATGAAGATATCTAACAAAAGGAAAATAGTTAATATAGCAACTTTAGGGATTGCGTTGTTGATAACACCAACATTAGCTTATAGAAATGCAATCAATACTTATGCCCAAGTAGCTTTAACGGCAGATGAAGAAGCTAAGATTCAAGCGTTCCTGGCTACACAGCCACAGAACAATGATATGACAAATATTGGTGAAGTGGCTGTTACACAACCATCCAATGGTTATACATTTTCAGGTGTAAATAACTACACTTCTTTATTCCAATCTCGTACTAGAAAGGTCCATATTGATCAGGACTATGAATATATTATCGACTCTAATGATGCAAATTTCGGAAAAAGAGTTAAAATCAAGAACTGGGCTAGTGTTGAGGCCTATGATGTAAATAAGATGGCTGATGGTAGTTCAACTCCTCAAAGTTATGAAGATGCATATGTTTATGCCAAGGAAGTAACTTTGATTGATGTAGTTGATGGCTCTGAGTTTACAGTGAAGAATGCAGTATTTTCAGTAAATAATGCGGATGGTTATCGTATGTGGGAAACATTATGGTATAACCGTTATACTTTCGATATGCCTATTGAAGAAAATGATCCAAGATTCCAGGCTGAAATTGAAGATGCAAGTTTGATCCCGTTATTTGGAAATGGATATTGGACATTACATGCGACTGTTACTGAGATGGTTCCTTATGAAACAATTGTCAAAGTCGACGAATCTTTAAAGACGGGCGAAGTTGAAGAAGATGTTGCGGGTGCACTTGGTGATAAAACAGGTAAATATGATATTACGTATAGTCCTAGTGAAGATTTACAGGGTGATACATACAAACAATATACATCAGACGTTATTTACGCTGATTTACTTGCAAATGTTACAACTGAACCAGTAGTAAATGATATGTTATCTAAACCTTGGGGTGATGTGACAGTCACAGACTTTACATCTTCACCAGCTACTAATCGTGTTCTTCGTGTAGGAATTGACTATACACACTTTGTGACAGAAGATGGTACATCTATTGTTGCGGCAGATGGAACACCGGTTGCTAAGAAGTATGGTTTGCAACCACAGGAAAGATTTGCGGGTTATGAGTATGTAACTACTCGTGTAGAAGCAAATGGTGATAGAGTGCATGTATATAAGAAGATTACAGTTGCTCCGGCGACACCTGTATCCGCACCTGTAACACCCTCAACATCTGCGGCCCCACAAACAACACCGGTGACACCACCTACAACTCCAACTGTATCTACAACTCCTGCAACACCAAAGACAGGTGATGCTGGTCTGTTTACTTCAACATTCATGTTATTTACAGGCATGATTGGAAGTATTGGTGCATTTATTACAAAGAAGAAAAACTCTTAATACGAGATAGTATAAAATGACCCTATTGATGAGCGTATATCATCGATAGGGTTTTAATATTCCTAAAAAAGATGTAATTATCAAGTATTTCAGTTTACCTTTTTATAATATACAGTATAATTGTTGCATGCATGTTTAGGTTCAAAAACTAAAATACATGTTTTTATTTGGGGAATTTAGTGATGGAGACTAGAAGAATGAGCAAAAATAAAAGAAGAAACCAAAAGAGAATTTTAAAAATAACAGCCCTAGGACTGTCTTTGTCCATGACTTCGGTATTACTGTACAACAATATGTTATCCGTACATGCTTCACCAGTAGTAAGTTCTGATGAGGAAACCGCAATCAATACGTTTTTGAACACACAACCAGTAAATGGAGATAGTATAATAATCGCAACAACTAATCCATCTCCTGTTGCACCTATTACATATACATTTCCAGGTCTTAATCATTTTTCGAATGCTTTTTTACATCATGATCAAACAATGACTTTTGACCAAGATTATCTTTTATATTACAAATCTAGAGATAGTTCATCTAGATGGGGAATGACACCGGTAAAGGTTAAAGATTGGAATTCTGTAGTCTGGTATAAGACGAAGGTTACCCCTGAATATAACGCTTCTTCAAAGCCTTATGGACAGGGCGATAAGTACTATGCTCGAAAGATAACTGTTATCAATCAGAATGATAATACGGAATTTGAATTAAAAGATGTAGTGTATTATGCGGATTCTAAGTATTTGTATGCAAGCAGGTTTGTATATAACTTACCATTAGAAGAAGATGATCCAAGATTTACCATTACACTAGAAGATCCATATGAAGCTCCTTTAAGAGATTATCAAGAAGGTTATTGGAATTATGCAGTTTCCATGAACAGAGAATTACCTTACGATACAATCGTACAGATTGATGAATCATTGAAAACAAATGAAATGGTTGTTGATCAAGAAGGTAGATTTGGTGAAAAGAGTGTAACTTTTGAAGGCAATATAAATATATTTTATAGAGAAGATGATACTCCTTCGTACAATCAATACTCCTCAGATATAATCTATAATGGATTTGTGGATTTATTTAATCATTCAGCAGATGGTTCACAAATTGAATATGGAAGAAATGGCTGGGGTGGATATGCAGCGTATTATGTTTATGAAGAGAGTGAAAATCGTATTATCCGTGTAGGTATTGACTATACGCACTATGTAACAGAGGATGGCACAGAATTACAGCCAAAAGTATATGGACTGCAAGCTGTAGAGAATATCGCTGGTTATGAATATGTATCTACTCGTACAGAGGCCAACGGGGATAGAGTACACGTATATAAAAAGATTGTAGCGACATCTTTAATATCGTCTTCGCCAAAGACGGGGGATACTAATCTTTTCCAATTTGCGGCAATGTTAGTTGTTGGTATGTTGGTGAGCATCATGACATGCATTACGAGAAAAAAGAATATTTAGAAAAAATAACTTTTAAGAATCTATTGGTAATTATGTGTTACTAATAGATTTTCTTTGTAAAAATATAGATAAACACTGAATATTTTTGAAAAGTTGTTGATTATAACAATCATCATTAAATGAATTTGTCAATCGAAATCTCTTTATTTTAAAGGAATATTAATAATTTCTGTTGCAAAGCACATTTTTGTATGTGAGAATATGCTCGCAGGGCCTAGCAAATATAAGTTTTTAATCATCAGAAATCGTGTAGAATATATTTGGACGAGTTTGATGGTTTTTTTAGCAATGGCAAAAACAATTCAAACTAATAAAAATAATATACAGGAGACCAACTATGAACGAACCGCTGATTTCTATTATTATCCCAATTTATAACGGGGAAAAATACATCGATAAATGTCTATCTAACGTTGTTGCACAGACATATAAGAACCTTGAGATTCTCTGTGTCATCAATGGAACAACCGACTCATCAGAAGAAAAAGTAAGAGAGTGGATGCAGAAGGATGAACGTATCCGTATCTTAGTGACTGATGTGGCTGATTTAGGGCATGCATCGAATTTAGGAATTGAAAATACAACTGGACCATACTTGTCATTTGTCGACGTTGATGACTGGGTTGAACCTGAATATATTGAAAAGTTGTATGGCGGTATCAAAAAAGGATATAAGATTTGCAAGGGTAATTGCACTATGTATGATGGTGTAAAAAACCTACCTGCTTATCAAGGAAGAAGTTCGGGTGAGATATCCATTCGTGGAGCTTCCTTCTTATTGCCATGTCGAACAATTTCAGTTTACGACCGGTCATTATTTGAGAAATTAAGATACTTGGAATTCTCTTATTATGAAGACCTATCACTATGGCCTATTTTAATTGCGACTGCTGGATGTGTATATTATATAAACGATATCGTTTATAACTATAACCAAACAAATGAAACATCTATCATGACAGTTAGAAATGAAAAGCACTTAGTGTTAGATAAAGTATTTGCACATATTTTCTCAAATTTAACACCTGATTTAGATAGGGAAGTTAATCTTTTGATCTCGGCCTTATTTATTCAATCTTTCTGGACATCAAATTATCAGTATGTACCTAAAGATGAGGTGGGACAAGCATATCTAAGACGTGTGAAACAAGTCGTAGACAATCGATTAGTAGGATACTACTACATTGTTGAGAATTTACCAGTTCCAAAAGAAATGAAGGAGAGAATGATTCGTTTCTACCGGAACTAAATCTCATCGATTTAAGGGACGGAAAGATGAAAACTATAAAAAATAGAAAAAGAGTAGTAAATACAGCCGCATTAGGACTATCACTTTTAATGTCATCTACACTTTTAGTAGGTAATGCAGTATCAGTATATGCATCACCAACAATCTCGACAGATGAGCAGAATGCGATTGATGCATTTTTAGCTACACAACCTGTTGATGGAGATACAAGGACAATTATACCTCCAAATAGAATAATACAAACTCCAATTAGCTATACATTCCCTGGTGTAAATAACTATACTAATGCTTTTCAAAAGTATGCAGCAATAACACATTTAACAAAAGATGCTGTTTATTATATTTCGTATAGTGAAGAACATGCTTATAAACACGTTAAGATTAAAGATTGGAATACTGTCGAATTCTATGGATTATATCCGGCTGAAGTACATTATAAAGATCCGTTATATGGCGTTTCAAGACCTCACGAGATGTATTTTGCAAAAGAATTGACACTTATTGATCAAAACGATGGTACAGAGTTCAAAGCATATAATGTATCAATCCCTGCGGATGATAGAATCTATATTACTAATCCAAATAATTTTATGTATACTGATATATTTAATATAGATTTTCCAATTGAAGAAGAAGACCCTAGATTTCAAATAGAAGTTGTTAGTTTCTTTGAGTCAATTATGAATAAAGGTGGCTACTGGAACTTAACATCTACAATAAGTGGAAAAATAGCATATGATACGATTATTGAAATTGATGAATCGTTAAAAACAAATGAAATAGTTATTGATGATGAAGGAGTACTTGGGGATAAAAAGGTATCATTCATTGCTAGTATAGGAAAGAGAAATGCGTCCTATAATGAAAGTACATATAAACAATATACTTCAGATGTACTGTATAATGATTTGACTACGATTTTTAATAGTTCAGATCGTCCGACTGGAACGACACGATTTGTATGGGGAATGGCAGATATAACAAGGTCGGATTATACAGAACCACAGAATCGTATTATCCGTGTAGGTATTGACTATACACATTATGTTGCGGATGATGGTACAGTGCTTAAACCTACAACATATGGTTTGAATCCAGTTGATACAATTGCTGGTTATCAGTTTGTGTCTTCTCATCGAGAAGCGAATGGTGATTTAGTTCATGTGTATACAGTGCCTAGTGCTACAACACCATCTACACCAGCATCACCGACAACACCTGCTACAGCAGATAAGACAAATGTGTTTGCTTCAGTAATTGCGATGATTTCTGCTATTTTTGTTGGTGCAATAACTTTGGTAAAAAGAAATAAAAGAGTTTAATTAACAGTAATGCATGGGATGTTGATGAAGTATATACTTCACTACATCCCTTTTATATTAGAAAGTAAGTAAAGTTTCCTAGCATACGGCAGATTAATTAAGGAATATTAGCTAGATTTGAGATTAACATAATGATAGAACGATAGAAAGGAGGATAATTATGCATAAGATCTATCTGTTCTGTACAGCGGGTATGTCTACATCACTTTTAGCTAGTAAAATGCAAAAAGTAGCAACACAACATGGTCTAGATATCGAAGTTAAAGCCTTCTCAGATAATTCCATAGAGAAGATTGTTACAGAACATCATCCTGATGCCATTCTTCTAGGACCGCAGGTAAAATATCTATACGATAAGGTAGTAGAACGTTATGGTCATCTAGGAAAACCAATTTTTGTTATCGATTCTGAGGAATACGGTAATATGGACGGAGAGAGAGTTCTCAAACGTGCAATTTTAGAAATTAAAAAGAAAAAAGCAGAAAGCGAAGGTAAATAATTGAATATGAAGGGTTTAGAAAAATTTCTTGTCCCAATCGCTGATGCCTTATCGAAGAATAAGGTATTAGTCGCAATCCGCGATGGCTTTTTATGTGCAGTACCTGTAGTTATCGTTGGATCCATTTTCCTATTAATCTCTAATTTCCCAATTGATGGTTGGTCAGAAATGATTGCTTCTTTTGCAGGAGAAGGATGGGAAAAGTATTTTGATGCTGTAACAGCGGTTACATTTGACTGCTATGCAGTACTATCCGTTATTGGCATTGCGTACGCATATGCGCGTGAAAAGAATGTGGATAGAATTGCATCTGCAATGGTAGCTCTTGTTGCATTCTTGATGATTACTCCTATGAAACATCCTGCATTCGTAAATGCAGATGGCAAGATGTTCTCTGGTTTTGCGTTTGGTAACTTAGGTACTAAGGGTATCTTCTTAGCAATGATTGTTGCAATTATCTCTACGGAAATTTTTGCATTTGCAGTTAAGAAGAAGCTAGTTATTAAGTTACCTGAGGGTGTTCCGCCAGCAGTTATGGATTCATTTGCTGCATTAATTCCAGCAGGCTTATCCATGCTTGTATTCTTCTTTGTAAACATGTTATTTATAAATACTCCATATGGTAATGTACATGCATTCATATATCAGGTATTACAAGCACCATTGGTTGGATTAGGAAAATCACAAGCATTTGAAGTTATCTATCAGTTCTTAGGCACATTATTCTGGTTCTTTGGTATTCATGGACCAGCAGTCACAAATACAGTATTTGCTCCAATTCATAAAGCATTAACACTAGAAAACTATGAATTGGCTAAGGCTGGATTACCAATGACAAATGTATTCACATCAGCATTCTCAGATTTCTTCTGCAACTTTGGTGGTGGTGGATCCACATTGGGTCTAGTAATAATGATGACATTCATTGCAAAGTCCAAGCGTTTGAAGACTTTAGGAAGAATGGCTCTTCCAGCTGGTATCTTCGGTATCAATGAACCAATTATCTTTGGTTTCCCAATGGTATTGAACGTTATTATGGCGATTCCATTTATTCTATGTCCTGTCATGAATACAATTATTGGACAAATTGCGACAGCAGTAGGATTTATCCCTGTAACTTCTGGTGTACAACTATCATGGACAACACCAATCTTTATTTCAGGTTATCTAACAACAGGATCTTTCAATGCAGTAATCTTACAATTCTTCATGTTACTTGCTAATATGGCGCTATATTATCCATTCTTCAGAATGCAAGATAATAAGTATTTAGAGGAAGAACAAAGATTGGCTAATGAAACAAAGAAGGATGAATTAGACGAATTGTCATTTGATGATTTGAAGTTAGACTAATATGAAAGTAATATTGATTTTTGATTCTGGCTTAGCAGGGGCAGGAGGTAAGAGTAATCCAAACTGTTCATTAACTGCAACGCGAGAAATTGCTGGAACTGCAATGCTGTTAGACCCATATTTCAAGAAAATAGGAGCTGAAATCAGTGCAACTCTTTATTGTGGTATGGATTACTATAACCAGAATAAAGATGAAGTAGTCATGAAAATGGCCGCAATGGTTAAAAAATTAGAACCGGATTTCGTCTTATGTGGACCGTGCTTTAACTTTCCTGATTACAGTGATATGGCCGCTCGATGTGCAAAACTGATTTCTGAGAAGACAACAGTAAAAGTCGCAAGTATGATGGCAATTGAAAATCAAGAAGTAATTGCTCAATACAAGAATGATATAACAATTCTGAAAATGCCTAAGAAGGGTGGAACAGGATTAAGTGAATCGTTTGAAAATCTGGCAAAATTTATTGATACATCAGTCAATTATCCGGAAAATCTTAAAGTTTTAAAAGAGAAAATTTGTTATTGAAATAAGTTAAGCCCGGACAAAAAACTAACTGTTCGGGCTTATTTTAAGTATTTACTGTTCAGTCATATCTAGGAAGTGTGGCCTATTATGAAAAAAGAAGAAATTTTTGCTCAAGTTGAAAGACGTAAAAAAGATATGATAGATGATATCTGTGCACTGGTACAGATTGATTCAACACGTGGAGAATCGCAAGAAGGAAAACCTTTTGGAAATGGGCCAGCCTCCGCGTTAGAAAAAGCACTAGATATTTGTAAACGAGAGGGTCTACCAACAAAAAATGTAGATGGCTATATGGGGTATGGTAGTTTTGGAGAAAGCCAAAACTATATTGGAATCATTGGTCATGTAGATGTTGTGGAAGTAGGAGATGGATGGATTGATCCGCCGTTCTCTGCGGTTATCCATGATGGTAGAATTTGGGGCCGCGGTGCGTTGGATGATAAAGGTCCATTGCTTGCTGCTTTGTATGGAATGTTGGCATTAAAGGATTTAAAAGTTATACCTAAAACAGCAATACGTATTATTTTTGGTACAAATGAAGAGACAGGGATGGAAGATATGAAGTACTTTCTTCAGCATGAGCAAAAACCCTTAGTTGGCTTTACACCAGATAATAAATTCCCTGCAATCTATGGTGAACGTGGTCGAGCAGTGATTGAGGTTTGGGGAGAATATAAGAGCGTTATTAATTTTGTGAATGAATATTTTATGAATGCAAATGAAAATGGAGATCGTTTGGGGATTGCTGTTAAGGATGAACATTTTGGTGAGATGAAGATTCGCAATAAAAAATTACTATATTTAGAAGGTAGAATGGGGATTCGCTTCTCCCTGAGTTACCCAACGTGCAATATAGATAAAATCGTAAAACAGGTTCAAACCAAGGCAACAGACCTAGAAGTGAAACTAGTATCTAATTCTCCGGTTGTGCTACACCATAAAGACTCTTGGCTAGTTAAAACAATGCAAAAAGCATATGAGGAAGCCACAGATATATCGACCAAACCAACGACAACAACAGGTGGAACTTACGCGCATGTATGTGATTCGATTATTCCATATGGTCCAAGTCTCCCTGGTCAAAATGGAATTGCCCATCAGCCAAATGAATGGGTGAATATTAATGATTTAGTAAGTTGTGCAAAAATTTATGCATGGACACTATATAAATTATGTATGGCAGAAATCCCAATAAATCCATTGGAGGAGGAAAAATCATGAGAAAATTAGGAGTTTCGATTTATCCGGAGAAAAGTACTGTAGAAGAGATTTTTGCGTATCTAAAAGAGATGCGAGAAATAGGTGCTACAAGAATCTTCTCTTGCTTGTTATCCGTAAATAAACCTGCAGAAGAAGTAAAAGAAGATTTTACTAAGATTCATGAATATGCGAAAGAATTAGGTTATGAAATTATTTTGGATGTAAATCCATCAGTCTTTAAAGAATTAGGGGTAAGCTATACAGATTTAAAGTTCTTCCATGATATTCATGCGGACGGTATCCGTATGGATGGAGGTTTTACTGGATTTGAAGAAGCGCTTATGACGTATAATCCATATGGATTAAAAGTTGAAATCAATATGAGTTCAAGAACACATACAATTGATACAATTATGGATTACAAGCCAAATCGCTATCAGTTGTGTGCGTGTCATAACTTCTACCCACACGACCATTCTGGCTTGGATTTGGATTATTTCTTAAAGAGTTCAGAGAAATTTACAAAGTATGGTTTAAGAACAGCGGCGTTTATTGGTTCATTAGAGAAAGGTGCTTTTGGACCATGGCCGACAACTGATGGACTATGCACATTGGAGATGCATCGTCATATGCCAATTGATATTCAGTTAAAGCATATCGTCGCAACAGATTTGATTGATGATATCATTATCGCTAACTGCTTCCCTAGTCAAGAGGAAAAAGAAGCACTGAGAAATGTGCATCTAGATGTTGTGAATTTTAAGGTTACATTAGAGCCGAATATTCCAGAGACAGAGAAGAAGATTGTACTGCAAGAGTTACATTTCAGCCGAGGTGATTTGAATCCATGCATGATTCGCTCTAGTAAGAGTAGAACCACATATAGAGGACATCAATTCGATATCTTCAATGCACCTGAGAGGATTCATCGTGGTGATATCTTAATTGATAGTAGTCTATATGGTACATATGCAGGTGAACTACAGATTGCATTAATAGATATGGATAACGATGGTCGAACAAATGTTGTTGGACATGTTCGTGATGAAGAACTATTTATAGTCGATGGCTTAAAGCCTTGGCAGAAATTTAGATTTACACTATAGTAACCCAGTATTGTATTATCTAAATTTACAGAGCTGTTGAAGGTTTCAAATGCGTTAACAATATACGAAAAGAAGATGAAATAGGATGATTGATCCTAGATACATCTTCTTTTTAATTTTATGAAATAAGATAACTGATGAATTCCTCGTAAGTATTACTTGATATTAAATGAGATAACTTTTCGTAATCTTCTGTAAGAGAAGCTACCCAATCAAAGAATGGTTTGAGTATTGTGGTATCAAGTTTATCAATTGCAAGAAGGAAAATAAGATGTACTTCATATTTACCCCATTGGACAGGTTTATCTAATAACATAATCGAAATTACAGATTTAAGACAAGATGAATCAATCGGGTGTGGTATTGCAAAATTAAAATTAAATGATGTTGGGGATAGTGCTTCACGACGCATGACAGATTGATAGAATGTATCAGTTACAATAGATGCTTGTTGAAGTTCTTTTGACATAAATTGTAGGATCTCTTGCGGTGAATGAAAGTGTTGATGATTGTAGAAGAACTCTTTTGAAATTAATCCTTTTAGGTTTGTGTAGAACTCTTTTTGTGTACGTGTTCTTTCAATTTCATGAATCATCTCAAAAAGTTTAACTTCATCATCCTTATTGCAAAGTAATGAAATTTCGATCGTTGGAATCAAGAGTTTATGACGTAATGGTATTGAGCATATTAATAAGTCTGGGTTATCCACAAGGATTAGTTCTTCTTGGAAGTATGTATATACTTTAATAATCTCTATATGTTCGTAGAAGATCGTTTCAATCTTTTTGCGCTGTGTAAAAAATGCTTTTTCACCCAATGGATAAATCCAAATTGCCCTAAGTTTCTTAGAGTGATAAATACGCTCATATGCCAGTCCGAGATGCAAAGTAATGAATCCAATTTCATCTTCACTGATATTGATGTGCAATCTATTTGCAAGGAAAGTTGCAGCACTTACTCCCAATTCAAAAATCAGTGGAAATTTGCGTTTGATTTCTTGCAAATATAAGTTGGTTGTGTATGTTTGACTAATGCTACGCTCAATTAATGATTGTAGATGGAGTGTGAGACCAAGTTTAAAGTCATCATCTTTAGAGAAGTCGATACCATGATGACCATATATGAACGCAACCAATTCATTGACAATATCACTGCATAGTAACCCATCGGGCATATAGTTAGAGATTTCCGTATCGCTAATCTGTGCAGGATTGTTTCCCATTAGTAATAATGCGAGAAGAATAACTTCACTCTCAATCACATGCGCTTGGTACAATATAGCAATGCGTTCATAGAATTCTTTGGCAATCTTATATTCGATAGCTTCGTTTATCTTTGAACTGGTATATGTTGATTCAATATATTTTCCACTTAGAATACGATCGATAGAGATACTGATATGTAATAGGATAGACGGTAACGCATTCGCATTAATTGCATACCTATGCTCTTGGAGTAAGGATTCAAACTCACTTTTACATTTAAGTAAATCAAAGGTTTGATATAAATTGGCTAGTTCGTTAATGTTTAAGAAATTCTGCTTGGTTTCATCTATGAGCAAATGTTTATACAATTTACGTAGTTCATTTTCGGAACCTAATAGGACTAGATAGTTTGATGATTTTTTTAGTTTGATATTCTGATAATTTGCTAGTTGTTTACGAATCTCTTTTAGATGTGCATCAAGGGTATATTCTGAGATATATAATTGATTCAATAAATCAGGAATAAAGATTGAATCACGTGATAAGAGAAGTGATTTTAGAATAAATAAGTTTCTCTCAAGAGAACTTTGCAATAAATTTTGCCTTTCCGATTGGAATTGTTTATAGTTTTCTGTAATGAGAGCGTATCCATTGCGAAGATTTGAGATGATTAGCTTCTCAGAATAAATTTTATTGATTGTATCAATGTCGGAACGGATTGTACGATTAGATACAGATAATAATTTGGCAAGTTCATTTGCGGTAAACCATTTATTTTCTTCACGCAAAATATGAAGAATTTTTTCTTGTCGTTTATTCATATTGAGCACCTCTAATATCGTAGAAAAATATTTTCCTAATAGTAGGAAAACAAAACATATCCATAAATGAGATAATTGACTAAAATATTATTAGAAATAATGAGGAAAAATAGATGAAAGAAAAACTCATCGATTTTAGAAATAAGCAACCAGTTCGCTTACTATTTAGTATTCTATGCGTAATATTCTCAGCATTATTACAAACATATGCATTAAAAGCATTTCTTAGGCCTGCAGGATTATTGTCAAGTGGATTTACGGGACTTGCAATCTTATTAAATGTGATAGGAAGTCAGCATGGATTACAGATTCCTGTATCACTAATGATTGTGATATTGAATTTACCTGTTGCGATATTATGTGGTAAATCAATATCTACAAAGTTTACAATTCTATCATCTTTGCAATTTGCATGCGTGTCAATATTTTTAACAGTATTTCAATTTGAAGTTCTATTTGATGATGTTTTACTAAATATTGTAATTGGTGGCGTTTTGTATGGACTGGGAATAGTTGCTGCATTAGTAGCGAATGCTAGCACAGGTGGTACAGACTTTATTGCGTTATATGTCTCCAATAAAACTGGAAAGAGTATTTGGACTTATGTATTTATCTATAACTGTATTTTACTATGGATTTTTGGATTTGTCTCAGGTTGGGAGCGTGCAGGATATTCAATTATCATGCAGTTTGTATCTACAAAAGTAATTGAAGGCTTATATAGAAGATACGACAGAAGCACCATGCAGATAACAAGTACTATACCTGAAGAGATAATAGCTGCATATACGAAAAAATATAGACATGGAATTTCGGTTTGGGAAAGTTATGGTGGCTACTCCCATAAAAAGAATTACATGTTGAATACAGTTGTATCAACGCTAGAAGTAAAAGAAATTGCACATTTGATTTTAAGTGTGGATCCACGTGCAATTATTAATGTTTATAGAACTGATGATTTCTATGGTGGTTTTTATAGGAAACCAATTGATTAGGAGGATGCTGGTATGTGGGCAATGATTGCGACATGGAGAATGGCTTTAGAAGGCGTAGAAGAAGCTGGTCAACTATTGAAAGAGGGTAAAAGCAGTGGGGAAGCAGTTGAACATGCAATACGCTGTGTAGAGGATTTTCCATACTATAAATCAGTTGGATATGGTGGTTTGCCAAATGAAGAGATGATTGTCGAACTTGATGCAGGATATATGGATGGAAATACAATGGCGATGGGTGCTGTAGCTGGTATTAAGGATTTTGCAAATCCAATTTCCATTGCCAAAGAGTTATCGAAAGATACTGTCAATTGCGTACTTGTCGCAGAAGGTGCTGAAAAGTATGCAAGCAAAAAAGGCTTTGAAAGAAAGACAATGTTAACAGATAGAGCCAAGCAACATTATCGTAAACGTGTCAAAGAAGTACGCGAGCAGGAGCTAAAACCATATGATGGTCATGATACTGTTGGTGAAGTTGCACTGGATTGTGCAGGAAAGATTGTTGCAGGAACTTCTACGAGTGGTTTATTTATGAAAAAGGCTGGACGTATTGGGGATTCTCCTATCGTTGGTGGTGGTTTCTATGCAGACTCTGAAGTTGGTGGAGCTACTGCAACAGGTCTTGGGGAAGATTTAATGAAGGGATGTATCTCTTATGAAATCGTTCGTAAGATGAAAGAAGGAATGGGACCACAAGAAGCTTGTCAAAGAACGGTAGATGAGTTAGACGCAAAACTGAAAAAGAGCCGTGGTTTTGCGGGTGACCTTAGTGTTGTGGCGATTGATAAAGATGGTAATTACGGTTGTGCTACGAATATTCAAAACTTCTCGTTTGTGATATATCGTGAAAACGAAGAAGCGAAAGTATATCTCGCAAATTGTATCGATGGTAAGACGGTGATTACAGCTGCTAGTCAAGAGTGGATGGACCAATACATGCAAGAAAGGATGGCACCGATTTCAGAATGAAAAGAGATTTATTTGAAGTATGTGCTGGAAGTGTACAGGATTGTATCAATGCACAACTTGGTGGTGCAGACCGTGTTGAATTAAATAGTGCTTTACATCTTGGTGGATTAACACCTAGTCTTGCGATGTTAAAACTTGTAAAAGAAAAGACATCACTTAAGGTTATCTGCATGGATAGACCTCGAGCAGCTGGATTTTGTTATGATGATGTCGAAATAGAGACGATGTTTGAAGATGCTAAAATCTTATTGGAGAATGGAGCAGATGGAATTTCTTTTGGTTTTCTAAATTCTGATGCGACAATCAATATGACAGAAACGAAAAAGATGGTAGAGTTAATCCATCAGTATCAAAAGGAAGCAGTGTTCCATCGTGCATTTGATTGTGTGGATGACCCTATGCATGCAATCAAACAACTAATTGATTGTGGTGTTGATCGTATCTTAACAAGTGGGTTACAACCTACTGCAATGCAGGGAGCATCAGTGCTTGAAAAATTACAGAGTGAGTTTGGGAATCGGATTGAACTACTTGCGGGTAGTGGAATCAATGCGAATAATATTAGAGCGTTAAAAGAACAAACAGGATTACATCAATTCCATGGTAGCTGTAAGGAATGGTGTAAAGATCCTACTACAACAGTTGGAAATGTAAGTTATGCCTATCACGAAAGTGATGACTATGATTGTGTCAGTTTGGAAAAGGTAAGAAGTATCGTACAGGAATTGAGAGGTAAATAAAATGGAAGGCTTAGAGTTAATCTGCTTTAAAATTATTGCGTCGGTAGGAGAAGCAAGAAATTCTCTTTTGAATGCATATCGTCATGCGAAGAGAAAAAATGTGGAGGAAGCCAAGAAGTGTATGCAGGAGGCAGAGGAGTTTTTCAATAAAGCACACCAAGCACATGCGGAGCTGATTACACAAGAAGCAAATGGTGAGAACATCAGTGTGAATTTGTTGTTGGTTCATGCGGAAGATCAGTTAATGAGTATTGAAACACTTAAGATCATCGCGGAAGAGGAGATCTTATTTGCGGAAGGATTATAAGCATGAGTAAAAATAAGCAACTAAGAAAGAAAACAACAGAAACTACACAAAATAATCAAAATGCCTTTCTTGCAAGAAGAGGATTTGCGTTTGTCATCGATTTTATTATCACAAATCGTTTGTCACTATTTGTGACAGGGATTGTATATGGATTGATGAATAATGGAAATATTCAGATTCTCAATGGTTTTGAAGGTATCCAAACAACACAGATTCTTGTGTTATTGTTCAGTGTGCTTATTGCGCACGGTTTCTACTTCGTCTTTGTGCCTGCCAAGATTACAGGTGGTTCAACAATGATGCAGAAGGTAATGCAGATTAAAGTTGTGCGTGAAGATGATAAACCAGCGACAATGAAGGACTTTGCGTTACGTTACTTCGTAGGCTCCGTTTTATGTGAGGGTTTATTCTATGATGCTTTCGGAGTCATTCTAAGTGGAATCTTCTTCGGCATCTTTATGGCAGAAGATATCAGTCGTATCATTTATATCGTTTGTGCAATTAGTAGTGTCCTTTCGCTAATTATGGCATTGATGGATAAAGGGAAGTATCGGTTCTTCCATGACAAGATATCGAAGACAATCATGAAAGATGAATATGTCCCAAGCGGCAAGGTACTATAAGTTTGTGAAACTATCCCATTCTGATACGAAGAATGGGTTTTTAAATACGTAATGTATATTGTGAATACCATACTTAGTTGAAAGAGTTTGTGGCTACACATATAATCAAAATAAAGATACACAGTTATAAACGATAAGATAAATAATATTACAAGGAGAGAAAGTGATGGCTATTCCAAAGATTCGAAAAGATAGTATATTATCTGCATTAAAATTTATAGATGAACATGGTATTCCGGACAAACACAAAAGCACACAATATGAACTTATTAGCAGCGATGATAAGAAATATCCACCAAAGTATGTAATAGCAGTAGCAAATCATATTGAAAATGGCGGAGAGATTGTAACAACTGGATATAATGCAGTTGAAGCTAAGAATTATTTTGAATCACATGGATTCAAAATTCAGACGAAACAAGAAAAAACTGAAGAGGCAAAGATTAGTAGTGAGCTAAATGAGAGTCAGGATATTGATGGGAGAAAGGGTTTTGGAAACTATAAAAATCCATATTCCAAATTACTATTAGAATCTAAAAATATTGTATTTAGAGGTGCACCAGGAACTGGGAAATCATACTTAGCAAAGCAAATTGCTGCAGATATTATAAGTGATGGATATACAGAACAGTACACTGAGTTGACAGATGAGCAAAAGCAACAAATAGAGTTTGTTCAATTTCATCCAAGTTATGACTATTCTGATTTTGTGGAAGGTCTGCGTCCAAAGATGAATGAGGATGGAAGTATTGGATTCGAACTTCGAGATGGAGTTTTTAAATCATTTGTTGAAAAAGCAAGACAAAATTTTGAGAATTCACATAAACCAAAAGAAATTAGGGAGCGAGAAGCATCAGTGAATACAATCATGACTAATTTCTTTTCGAATATTAGACTAGAGGAAGATGAATTTAAAACAATTAAAGGAAGCAAATTCACTATCACTAATATTGATGACAAACGTATCTATATAGCGATTCCGGGGAACGAAACAGTTGATAAACTAAGTTTAAATATTGACGAGATACGTAGGATGCTTGAATCTGGATTGGATTTTGAAAAAGTGAGTGATATTACTAGCTTTTTTGGTAAACAGTTTGCAACACAAAATTACTCCTATGACTATGCGCTATTTAAGGCGATTAAAGCGAAAGCGTTAAATGTAACTAAAACTGATGTGGCGCCAGAAGAGTTAAAGAAATATATTTTTATTATTGATGAAATGAATCGTGGTGAAATTTCTAAAATTCTTGGGGAGCTATTCTTCTCTATCGATCCTGGGTATCGTGGGAAATCTGGCGAAGTAGCAACACAATATTCTAACATGCATGCATATCCAAATGAGAAATTTTATATTCCTGAAAATGTCTTTATCATTGGGACAATGAATGACATTGATAGATCTGTTGATAGTTTTGATTTTGCGATGAGAAGAAGATTTAGATTTATTGAAGTGAAAGCTGAATCGACTCAAAATATGCTTGATCTGTTAGAAGATGTGCAACTAAGAAGAGAGGCTTTAGCAAGAATGGATAGATTAAATGAAGAGATTCTCAAAGTTGATGATTTAAATGAAAACTATCAGATTGGAGCAGCATATTTCCTTAAACTTAAAAATATAAGCTTTGATGACTTATGGAATGATTATCTAAAACCTTTATTACAGGATTATGTACATGGATTATATGATGAACAAGGTATCATGAAGAGATTTGCCAAAGCATATGGATACCAGGCTTCAGATGAAGGTGATGCTGATGAAGCAATTGAAAATTAAAGATAATCAATATGAAAAGAAAGAAAGTTTTTCTGAAGTTGCAAGTATTGTAAAGCGTGTTGCGGATAAGACATTAGGCAATCTTCAAAATGAAGGGATTTTTGTGTTTCCTGAGTGTATGAATGATGCAAAGGATATTACAAGAGAACAGTTTATTCTTCAAAGTTATAATGATAAGTACTGTACTGGAAACGTAATGGGCTTTCTTGGAATGGAATCGGAAAGAATTGTTATCGAATCTAGGTTTAGTGTAGGAGACAAGGATTATTTCTTTCAGTATCTATTAGAAAAAGTCTTAGATTATCCTAATTTTGTAAATCTATGTACAGATATGAATCAAGATGATATGGTCTATCACCTGTTGTTATTTTTATTTCCATATTATCTTAAGAGTGCAATGCGAAAAGGTCCTTTTAAAACTTATATCTGTAAGAAATACAATGATAGAAATATAAATGGTGTAATTGATATAGCAAGACATATACGATTGAATACTCCTTTTATTGGAAATGTATCGTATAACCAAAGAGAGTATTCTTTTGATAATTATCTAATGGAACTTATCCGACATACGACTGAGTATATAAAAGGGAAATCGTACGGATATGCACTTTTGAAAAACGTCAAGGATGAAGTGAAATCAATTGTGGAATCAACACAGGGGTATTGTGCATCAGAACGAAAATCAATCATAGAAGAAAATAAAAAGAATAAACTAAGCCATGCGTATTACCACGAATATAGAAGTTTGCAAAAGCTATGTATTATGATTCTGCAAAATCAAAAACATAGGTTTGGACTTGGAAATAGGAGAATCTACGGAATCTTATTTGATGGGGCATGGTTATGGGAAGAATATATTAATACTCTCATTGGAGAACAGTTCTATCATCCTATGAATAAAGCTAGAAGTGGACAGCAAAAACTTTTTTCTGATGGTTCTGGATTGATTTATCCGGATTTTATTGGAAAGAATTCTGCAAATAGAATCATAGTGGACGCAAAGTATAAACTAATAAGAAATATTGCAAGTGGTGATTATCTGCAGGTACTAGCTTATATGTTCAGATTTGATGCGAAATGGGGATATTATATTTATCCGGATATTTACAATTCAAATGTCAAAGAATTGATGCTGAATCAAGGAGTTACATTTGAAAATAGTGTAAGTCCTAGAGAAAATATTGGTGTAAAGAAAGTTGGCTTGAGCATTCCATGCGCATGCGATAATTACCAAGAATTTGTTAATCAAATTCAAAAGAGTGAAGAAAAGTTAAAACAGTATTTTAAGGAAGATTTATAGTGCGTATGATACAAATAAGGATTCAAGTAAAAATTTGTTGAGTACTATAGTAATTTATGGGTTGCCAATTGCATCTATATTAGAAAAGTTTTTTGTGAAAAAAATCCATTTGCGCACAAAGGATGGATTTTTATGCATGCATGTTTACAATGTATGGAAAACAATCATATATTATTGGCGATTAGATTGTGTGATATTCAACTTTGTATAAGGGATTGAAATGGAAGTCGAGGTTTGCTATACTAAGTCGCGTAAATATTGAAATATATATTTGAAAGAAGGGGACTATTACATGAATTTCTTTGATATCTTTGTAAAGACATTATCAAACGAAAAGATCAATTCGGCTATTATTTCTAGCGTAGCTATTATCCTATTAGGTTATGTTATGCGTCGCAAGAAGGTATTCGATGATCGCACAGCGAAAGTATTAACACAGGTTGTACTTTCAGTATCAATTGCTGCATTGGCATTTAAGTCATTTATGGCGCCAATCAAACCAGAAACATTTACACAAGGTTTAAATGTATTAATCTGGGGTATCGTAATTTATATCTTACTCATCTTCTTAACAATTCCGCTCTATGCGAAGTTTGAAGGTGATGAACAGGATGCTTTACGTGTACTAAGTATTTTCGGTTCTACAACATTCTTCGGAATTCCTATTGTAAGTGCAATCTATGGTGCAGAAGGCGCGTTATACGCTTCTATCTTCAACATTGGTTACAGAATCTTCTTATATTCTTATGGATATATCAAGATGAGTGGATTAAAGATGACTTCTAAGAACATCAAGTCTATGTTCTTAAATCCAATCGTTATCGCTACATTCTTAGGACTATTCTTGTGGTTAGCACAAGCATATTTACCACAGGTTACTGTAGCTGTTAAGGATGCAACGTCAGGTGAAATGGTGAATAAGTCAGTTTCATTCATGCGTTTAGACCTTACATCTCCACAGATTACTCAGATTTTAACTTACTTGGCTGGTTTAGCTTCTCCGCTTGCTTGGTTAGCAATTGGTTCTACACTTGGTTCAGTAAACTTCAAGGATGCGATGACAGACAAGAAGGCATTGTACTATACATTTATTAAGTTATTGATTATCCCTGCATTCAACATCGTTGTATTAGCAATCTTAACAGTAACTCATATCTTACCAGTTAATCTTGTTTCTTTAGGTACAACAGTTATTATGATGGCTACACCTCCAGCAACAGTTGCGGCTTCTTATGCAATTCGTTTTGATAAGGGTGCCCTCGTTGCGTCTAACACTTCATTGATTGCGACATTAGCAGCTGTTATTATGGCTCCTATTTGGATCGTTATCGTTGAATTAATTGGACATTTAGGAATCTTTTAATTAAGAATAGTATTATAATAAAGCGGGATAAATATCCCGCTTTCATAAATAATAAACAGAAGGAGTAAAATTATGTCATTTAAAGTAGTATGTTATGGTGTTCGTCCAAATGAAGTAGAGTTTTTCCACAAGTATAATAAGTATAACTATGACTTAAAGCTTGTTGAGGGTTTAACAACTCATGAGAATATCACTGAGTGTGAAGGTGCTGACGCAGTCTTATTACGTGGTAACTGTGTTGCGGATCGTCAGAACTTAGAGAAGTTAAAGGGATATGAAATCAAGTATGTATTTACACGTACTGTAGGGTTCAACCATATTGATTTACAGGCTGCTGCAGATTTAGGTTTAATCGTTGCACGTGTTCCTGGATATTCTCCAAACGCTATCGCTGAATTATCCTTAACATTAGGTATGATGTTATTACGTCATACAGCTGCTGCTACTAGCGCAACTGCTGCTGGTGACTTCGTTGTTTCACCAACATATTTCTCTAAGGAAATTCGTAACTGTACAGTAGGTATCATCGGTACAGGTAGAATTGGCTTCACAGAAGCTAAGATGTATAAGGGCTTAGGTGCTAAGGTTATTGGCTATGATGTGTATGAAAATGATGCATGCAGAGAAGTACTTGACTATGTAACTCTGGATGAATTACTTGCACAGTCTGATATCGTTAGCTTGCACGTTCCTTACTTCCCTGGTCAAAACGATAAGATGGCTAACGCTGAATTCTTCAGCAAGATGAAGGATGGGTCAATCTTCTTAAATACTGCTCGTGGTGAATTACAGGATAATGAAGCAATCTTAGCTGCTCTTAAGTCTGGTAAGTTAGATGGATATGGAACAGACGTATTCGCTAACGAAACATCATTCTTCTTCAAGAAGTTAGCTAGTGCTGCAGAGATTTCTGATCCTACTGTTCGTGAACTTGTACAGATGTATCCAAAGGTATTGGTAACACCACATATTGGCTCTAATACAGATGAAGCTTTAGCAAATATGATTGAATACTCAATGGATAACTTCAATGAGATTCTAACTACAGGCACTACAAAGAATCTTGTAGCTCTTCCTGAAGCTAAATAATAATCTTACTTAAGATACTCGAGAGAGTATCTTTTGTTTTCCTGGGAAATGCTATAATTTGAATATACAGGAGAGTTTAGTATGAACACAAAACAAGCTGCTCGCAAATGGGAATGTTCTGTAAAGACAGTGACGAAGTTATGTGCGGATGGTGTGATTCCGTTAGCAGAGAAGGATGAAAGAGGTAGATGGGTAATTCCTGATGAATGTGAAAAACCACCAGTCTCTCGTTTTCGTCTTTGTTTTCTGATGGATATGATTAACCAACTTAAAGAAGGCGTAATCTTTCAACAGGTTAAATGGGGCATTAGTGAAAAAGAATTACAAGATGGTTATCAGTATCTGATTGAAAATGCGATGGTTTCTTCTTTTGATGTACGTCAACTGGAGGAAGAACTTTCAAATGCTAAAATTACCTCACGTGGCAAGGCACTGATGGAAAGAGAAAATAAAGAAGGTTCTAGCCAACGCAAATTTAACGTGAACTTTAAGATTAATACTGGTGTCTTCAGTTTTGAGACTGGCTATGAAAGTGCGAAAGGAAAGTAACGTGGATAGAATTGAAACAGAACGTTTAATTCTTCGCCAGTTTGAATTCTCTGATAAAGATGATTTGTTTGAAATCATGTCGGATGAGCAGACCAGTTTAGATGATGGTGGTTATCATGCAAGTAAGTCGCAAGATAAACAGTATCTAGCTTTAATGGAAATTCTATGTCGGCAACAAAGATTTAGTATCATCTTGAAGGATAATCAAAAGATGATAGGAATGATTAACCTTCAAGATGACGATAGAGCAGTTTCTTCTTATGAGTTAGGTTTTGTGATGAATCCAAACTATCGAAGAAAAGGATATACATATGAAGCAGTACAGGCTGTGATAGATTATTACTTTGAGCATAATTTAGTACAGATGTTTAGTGTATCATGTTTTCCTTACAACAAAGCCTCTCTAAAATTAATTGAAAAGCTAGGCTTTGTGTATGAGGGGAAGGAACATAAGGGATTGAATCATGCGGTTTATGGTCCAATTGACCTATTATGTTATTATAAGGATAAAGATGAGTAGGTAAGATGAAGAAAGTAATTGTAATTGGATGTTGCGGTAGTGGTAAAAGTACATTTGCAAGACATCTGCATGCATGTACTGGAATTCCACTTTTTCACTTGGATCAGTTAAATTGGAATACGGATAAAACAACGGTAGAAAAGACGGTATTCTTGAAACGTGTTAAAGAACTGATTCAAAAAGATACATGGATCATTGATGGTAACTATGGTTCTTCTATGGAAATGCGTATGCAAGCATGTGATACTGTATTCTTCTTGGATTATCCAGTGGATGTGTGTATACAAGGAATCTATGACCGGGTTGGCAGGGTTCGTACTGACATGCCATGGGTAGAAGATGAAGTTGATGAAGATTTGATTGAATTTGTCAAAAATTATGAGAAGGAAGATAGACCGGAAGTTTTAAATCTTCTTTCAAAATATAAGGAAAAGGACATTCATATCTTCCGTTCTCGTTTAGATGCCAACCGGTATTTAGAGTCATTAAAATAACTGTTATTTATCACAACTTTGTTGTGGCTTTTTTGATGGAATATTCATTGACGTACAGTGTGAAAGTAACTAAGATTGTTGTGTAAATGAAAAAGGAGGTGGAGATATGATTCTAAATAATGAGAAGAAGTTAGGCCCTACACCTAAATCGACTGGTGTTGAACAAGAGTTTCAACAGATTGCGAAAACAGAGGAATCTAGTCTTCTACAGGAATTAGCTTGTACACGAAATGGTATTAGCGATGAAGAAAGAGAAGAGAGATTAGAGAAGTACGGCT
>ERZ773051.381-NODE-381-length-32678-cov-10.933728_pt1 | contig 32678 bp, 42 predicted proteins | sample MGYA00580631_ERZ773051 | MGnify/ENA primary metagenome ERZ773051 (study PRJEB29015, sample SAMEA2738137) | human oral metagenome | biome: human oral; feature: human-associated habitat; material: saliva | place: China | collected 2204 ... | reverse complement strand
GATTATCTCTTGGATATATGCCCAGAAGCCTTCAAGGATACAGTTGATGGCAATGAAAAAGTATGCCATGCGAAAGCCATGTTTGTGTTGGACGATGAATATTATGATGAAGCAGAATTAAGAGATATGTTAACCTCATTCTGCGAGAGAACGAACCAAGAAGATAAAGCTCCCAATGTGTATAATGTAGAGGTGAAATCACGAAACATAATCAGATCTAGTAAGCGACAATTGATGTCATAAAAAAAGAGAGTCATATAGACTCTTTTTATTTTTTCCACCAATAATCATTATAAGACAATGCAGGCTGTCCATCTTTCACAACAAGCTTCCCATCTCCACGATAGTCAATAATACAGTTCGCACTCTTCAATTCTTCTAAATCCTTCTCATCAAATGGCAATGGCAATTCTGTTACCAACGTCTTATTTTCTTCCATATTTCCTTCCCTTCTTATCTGTATCTATTATATCACAACACTTTCTATAAAGCAAACAAAAAAGAAGGGGGTTATCCTTCTTTTCTTTTTCCAATTTTTGGGGAAAGTGGAAATGCAGGGGGATAATGTTCATAGGGATGGCTGATTTGCCCCCTGCTCTTACATATTACCATACCATAACAGTATATGCAAGAAATTATTTAGAAATTTAATAACAATATATTTTCTTTAGATCCAGCCAAAATTAAAGCATTGATAATACTTGCTAAAAAGAAAATATAGTAGTATAATAAGAGCATAGAAAGGAAGATAGGCAATGAGCAGAATAACACTACAAATAAATAAAAATGAAATTTGCTTTATTAAAAAATGAAAACGAACTAACAATAGAAGATTGGTTTAAAATGTCTAGTACAATATACAACGAGTACAGCGATTGGTCGCTGACACCTATTTCAGTTGTGGCACTAACGCCTGATTCATTCGGAAAACCTACAACTTATAACCCAATAGAAGAAAAGAAAGAAAATGAAACTTACATTCTTCGTACATGCACAAAAAATGGATATAAGATAGCATTTGTAAGCAAAGAAAAAGCGTTGCGATTATTTAGACGCCGTGGGAAGAAGATTATTGAAGGCTATTGCGAATTTATGGCTTCAGCACCATATCCTATCATCAATCCATTATTTTGCTTGGTCGGTCGCATAAAAGAGTTCTTGGCAATGAACGAAAGAAGATTTGGATACATTACTGGCTTTGAAATGTATGGAGAAACAAAAAATGCGAAAAGCTGGGATTCTTACTTATGCAAGAGCAAATGCGAAATCGGAAAGAGAGATTTTGCGATCGGAAGAATTACCTTAAACGCAAACAAAAAGAGAGTAATGAGTCTGGAACCGATTCCATACAACGTGGTGATGCAGCTCGATCCAATTGATGTAGAGTTCACTATTTAAAAAAGTAAAGTAAAATAAGTAAAGGAGAAAAATATGAAATTTTTAATTAAAAATTATAGCAAAGACGAAAACGATGAAAAAGGGCTGCTTGTAACAGTCTTATTTGAAGTAAAGACAATCAAGGAAACACAAGAGAAGATGGCAGACTTTATCAAGGAGATAAGGGATAACTGGCAAACAAATTTGAAAAACGGTAAAACTATCGGTGAAATAGCTGCCATGGTTGTCAATCTATATCACATCATTGATGGCATGGATATTGAAAATTACAGAAACGAAAATCACGAAGAATTTATAAGCAAGTTTGATTCCCATACAAGAAACGTCATAAATCCTACAGAGAAGCCTATTGTAGCCTTCCTAAACGACCTCATGTTAAAACAAGAGAGTGAAGCAGATTGTATAGCAGAGATTGATTGGCATTTTGACTGTACTGACGACACTTCACCGAAAATTATTTTTGAGGAAAGCAAGTGTGATATCAGTGGCATGTACTTCCAGGATCAAGAAGAAGACTGGGATGAAGAAACATTCGGTATGGAGATGCCATTCGAAAAGGCGACTTACAATATTTGGGATATACCATTAACCAAATTTGAAGAATATGCAAAGAAAATTCCAGATGCATGGGTGGATGATAATATTGGTATCGTGTTTTCAGCAAGAAATTATTAGAAAGGAAAGGGGAAAATGGCAGGACAAACACAGCAGCAACAGCCTAATAATTGCTTCACTCTGGAAAGTATTTTAGAGGAAGAAGATGATCAGGAAACAGTTATAGAAAAAGAAAAGGAAATCCACAAAGGAATCCATAAAAATAACGAAACAAGTAAATCTCTTCCATTTGACAAGTGCATCGAAGCAGACAATGAAGTTGATGAATCGGAAAAGAAGAAAGCATTGTGCAGACAACTAGGCGATAAACTAACAACGAAGAAGAAAAGTAAAAGAGAGATAAGAAAATGGCTAGGAATGGGTGTAATCATCAAAACAATATTTAAGGTGACATTCAAACCAATACTGGTCCATACAATTTCCATTGCTGGAATAATTGCTTTTGGAAAACTTCTCATATATTCTTTCGATGTAATGAATTCTTTTGATATGAAAGATTATTTTGTTGGATCATCTCTGATAGTCGTTTCTGGCATAATGATATTAGTGTGTATCGCTGTAGCCATTGGAGCGTTGGTATGGATGGCTATGGATGATTACAATTTTATCGAAGAAAAGATGAAGAGCAAAGATTACATGCTCGATGAAAATATTATTGATTGCCCTATCGCTGCAAAGGAAAGACTCCTTTCGCACATCAAAGATGATGAATTATATATTAGATTAAACAAGAAAAAGAACCGTATGGATCTATTAGAAGATGGAATAAAAGCTGATAACTGGTGGAAATTTGAAAAACCAAAAGGCAAACACGATATTGAATACCAGATGAGGTACTTTGCAGACCAACTAGAAGATGGAAAAATATATAAGATATCTGATATTATTACTGATAAAGCATATAAAAAACTAGAAAATAACAAGGAAAAATAAGAAATGAATAAGAAAAGCATTCCTATATTAGTATTGGTACTAATTTTTTACACCATAGCTTTCACGCTATCCACATGGACACTGTTTACATGGAACACAATTACAGCCAAGACTCTAGCTGTTTTCTTAGCTCTGATTTCAGCAAAGCGTCTAATTGAACTTTTTATAGAAGCAACGAGGAAGTGAATTAAGTGGCAAAGAAAGAACATAAGCAAGGAAATGTTGGTATAGAAAATATTAAGAAAGAACTTGTGAGTCAGATTTCTGGTCTTGTAGAAATTCAATCGGATCAAGCAGACATACAATTAACTAAAGAAATTTGTGGGAAAAAGCTTGCCGTCAATGTATCCATTCAAGCATCAAGTGAGGATGACATGGCATTGATAGAGGTACAGCTGCTCGCAAAGCCATTTGTAAATGAGATAAGAAAAATCAAAACGAGAATATCAGGAAAACATGGTGATACAGTCTTGCTAATAAAGAAAGCAATCCGTAGTTGCCGTATGCTGCATGGCATTAAAATAGAAATTGACTCTATCGTCAGCGATTTCGAGGTTTCGTAAACAAAAAATAAAGACATCAATATTAGATGTCTTTTAATATTACTGGATTTGCTCTACAGAATATTCAAGGACTCTTACAAGCTTACACTTGCAATCGCCAGTCAGGTCATCTGTAATCATGTAATTATACCCATCATCTGTAAGGATGTAAGTAAAGGGGCTGCCTTCGTGCATGATCAAACAGCCCTCAACATATTCACCATCAGTCATTCTTTTCGCTCTAAACCTTGGAGTTTTTTCCAACATAAATCTAATCACTTTTTCCTTTCTTTGTACTAACTATATTGTACACCATTTTGCCTTGCAAACCAACATTAAGCGAGAACCTGGGTTCCATAGCTTTTTTCTTTCTTATATTCTCGCATAATAAATACGTATCTTATTTGATGTTATGGAGAAAATTAACGTAAATAAGGTGAAAATCATGTATGAGCCAGTATGGCTAAAGGAGGAAAATAACATGAAAATTTATGAATTAACACCAACAACAGGACAGAAGCAAGCAAGTTTTTACGGAAAGGCAAAAGTAGTGATAGAGGAAGATGGAACAGAAACTCTATATAGCTACGACACACCAATCATTAAGCGTTTGCCAGATGGTAAGCTAGTACGTTTGTACAATGACTACACAATGACAACAGGAAAGCATATTAAGGCTTTCTGTGGGTTAGACAAAGCGGCGTTTAAAAAGATGCCAGTAGGTAAGTAATCATGGAAACAAATGAAAAGCTCATCGACGAGCTACTAGAAACCTACGATGTGGTACGTCAAGTAGGCGACTACGTAATTGCAGTACAGATCAACTCAGACGATGATTTCGACTACACGGTCTACCACAATGGTAAAGAGTTTGATGGCGGGATCATTGAAAACCCAGATGAGTTAGAAGAAATTACACCAGAAATCTTTACAGAAATTATGAAGATGCATGACATCAAGGAGGAGGAAAATTAAATATGGCAAACTTAATTGCAACAAACTTATTTTGTAAAAACAAAGAGGATTTCAGCAAATTATTGATGATGTTAATCCAAACGAGAGTCTTATCTGAAGATGTAACAATGAATGCAGTAGATATGGAAACATACTCTATATCTTTCTGTTCAAAATGGAATGTCCCATTTGAAAGAATCAAAAACATGAGCAGGTTAGTGGATTTTGATTTTTACATTGAACATGCAGGGCAGACGATCGTTGAAGGCGTAGGAGAAGCTGTATATCACAACGGCGAAGTGATTGACGGAGCCGATTTCTACGACGATGACAGTTTGGATATCGCAAGGATATTCCTTAGAATTAACGGGCAAGATTGTTATCGTTACGATAAGACATCTGGGGAAATAATCTTTATTGAAGGCGAAAATGTAGATGACGATCCAGATCTTGCAGTGATCGAAACAACATCTAAAGTTTTAGAGGATTTTCTATCGAAACAAGACGGCATAGAAGAAACTGTGCATTACGATGGCGAAGTAATTGATGGATCTGATTTCTACAATGATGACAAATATGCAAGACTGTCATCGTTACAATCTTCAGAGGATTCCATGCCAAAACAACGTTATCCAAAACAGGGTTATCTTGAACGCAAAGGAAAAATTGAATGGAAAAGAAGGGACGGAGAACTACCCATTGAAGAGTGGATATTTATGATTATCGAAATATTCAACATCGAACAAGAATGGTTTATTGGGGATATACAAGGTTCATACATTTCTGATGGTTATATGGACAGCTTCGGACTCGAACACTTTAGAAAACAAGTCGAAAATGAGATCGCTGCTTATATAAAGAAGGAAGGTTGTACTGACGGATACTACAGCCCGTTTAAAGCCACTGAATCTTCAAATAAGCAATGTGCTAAACCATTTGTTTTGGTTTCCAACAAGAACAAAACAGTTACGTTCTTGAGTAAGAAAGAACTAGCAGATCTTATTCTAAAAGAAAAAGAAAATTTGTTAGACAAGTACCAGTATTTCTTACAAGAAGATCTAGTCGCTATTACAGGAAGAGAAATATTCTTTGCAGAAGGAACTGTAGAGTCGATTTTGTGTCATCGACCAGGTTTCACATTCTTATTAGATGGAAGCAAAATGGATGGATACGACTTCTTAAATGAATTACCAAAAGAAATTCTCAGTCGCAATGCTAAGATGATCTTTGCTCCAGATGTGGACGAAGATTATGATGCGGAAATCTTTTTACCAAAGTAATTAAAAAAAAGTGCTTAAACAGCACTTTTTTTATTTATAAAGACTTATGACAGTTGTCCATGTGGAATATCATCATCTTCATCCTGCTTATGGCAGAATAACATTCTTGCAGAAACCTCATTCAGCTGACAGAACATTTTTACATCCACGTTTGCCCTTTCTTCTTCGTATTCTCCTTCTTTATAGAAGAATATTAGATCAGCCAACCTTGTCTTACCAAGCTGCGGATCATCGACAATTCTAAATGCCATAGGATAATTTCGCTCAAGGTAATCTTGCTGACTGATATATCCATGTTCAACGAAGCATCGAATTAAATCGCCCATATTTTCTAATGCTGCTTCGTTGACTTTGTTTAGCACTTTAACAAACTCTTCTTCTCCCTCTTCCTTGATATTATCGTAGATGTCACAAAAGAGTTCGTGGACGAACTTAATATTTTCTTTTGCAATTTCGCATAATGGACCAAAGTTCTTTTCAAGAGCTTTTTCTACGTAATTTCCTTTCCGTGCTTGCTTTGCCCATTCTATAGAACTCATTCCGTTACGTTCCTTATGCCATAGCCAAGTAGTGATATCCACAGGAATACTTCGCATGATCATGTCAACATCAAACAGATACAACGGAACACCAACCGTTCCAAAATCAGATAATTCTTTTTTGCAAAATTCCACTCCAGATTCCTTTAACTTGTCTAATGGTGCATCATATTCTGGACAAATAATAATATTGTATTTCTTTTCCATATTTTTTATTTTTCTCCTTTTAATATTTCCAAGTATTAACATTTTGCTTTTGTTTAGATTTTTTCTTTAGTAATACATCGCTCATGGATAGGTATCTTGCTCCGAGCCATAATACTTTATCAACAATCTTGCCTTCAAGCTCACATTGGTAGTTGATTATCATTATACCACCAGCATTTATTGTTACATTTTTGATACAAAAGTCGTCTTCGCTTGCAATCAACTTGTGCCCAGTAAGCAGTTGAATGTGAAGGATTCTCGTTTCCAAAAACTCAAGATAAGTCCTGTGAAGTTCTAGCAACATATAATGTTCGCCATCACCAACCTCCGCAACCCCATCCCTTAACTGTCCAATCAGCTCTACAATATCAACCTTGTTGCGTTCAAGTTTCTTCCCAAATAGATACGCAATCGCATCATTCGTATCGTGAATACTAAGGCTATCATATAAAAAGTCATCACCTTGTCGATGTCGATCGAAGTATCTAGCAAGTGCCACATAAACACTTTGGTACAATCTAGTTGCATCTCCTTCATAGCAAAGTTTTTCTTCTTTCTTTAGTTTATCAAGATACTCATCCATAGAAGTAAACTTCCCAAGATTAACCGACTGTCTTCTTAAATACTTCAATAATTCAGCCTTCTTCTTTATGAGGTACTTTTCGTATTCCTTGCTTTTTTCTTTGTTTAACATCTTTTTTCATCCCTTCTGTTTATATACTTATTATAGCATGATAATTTCTTTTTAGCAACTAAAAAAGGACTATTTTTTAGTCCTTTTGCATGTTTTCAGCTTCTGCTTCAAGTTCTTTTTTTGATAGTCCTAATAGTTTAAGTGGAAATTTGAACGAAACAAGCTCATTATCATTATTGATGTATCTAAAATAGAGTGTTTTACAAAAAATATTGAAGTTATCTAAACCGTAAAAACACCTCCATACAGATGGATAAACGATTTCTAAAACCATCTTAATTTTTCTCTCTATTTCGGATCCAACTTCCACCATAAACAAATAAGTATCTTCTAGCTGTTTTACACTTAACTTTTTCCCACTCATAATGGAGTCACACACATTTACAACACCCTTCTTGTTTTCTTCTGTAAATAACATTGATTTTCCTCTTAGCATTGATTTTCCTCTCTTTCTTCTACTTGTTAACTTCCATGCCAATCCACATCTCGCAGTCACTTACCTTCTGGATCAGTGATAATCTGTTTGAAATAACCCCTGCACAATAGCCAGTCAAATATGCATCAATAATTTCCTTGTGGCAAGCAGAGCATCCTCTTAAAAAGGTTATCTTATTTCCAGCCCAGCGACCACATGTCTTCCCTTCATTTTTCATAACAAGTTCGTAAACTCTTTCTTCTTTTATCGTAAATGTCTGATATTCAAACTTGGTACTAACTTCAGAAACATCTTCCAATATTCCTTCCCATTCCATAACTGTTAAATCTTTCCAATCCTTTTTTAAAATAAGTTTAGTCATAAATCTTCTCTCTTTCTTTCTATACTTATAGTATAGCACAATAGTTTCTTTTTAGCAAATATTAATTAGATATTTTCGCAAAAATAATCGTTGACATTTCCAATGCAAGCAAGTAAAATAAAGAAGTATCGTAAATCGAGCAAACGAAGTACACCATCCCACTCAGCTCTTTTGTTTGAACAAACGATACACATTAGAAAATAGATTGTAAAAACACAATTTAATCGCAGGGTAATACCTGCCCAACTCACCTACGATTGTAGGCACGAGATTCGAGGGCGTCAAAAAAAAATGACGTTCTCTTTTTTGTTTTTTCTTGCGTTCTATATTCACTTGTACTATTATATAGGTGGACGTAAGTCTGGGGACGCATAACCCCTAACTCTCTTTTGCTTATTTATTAAGCACCTTATTACAAAAGAAGGTTCTAACCAACCTTCTTTATTTTTTTTGATTTTCTTGTAAAAATATGATATACTGTTATACGAAAAGAAAGAGAAAAATAAAATATGAGCGATGACAAGAAATTAAAACTAAACGATATTTTACACTTAACAAAGAAACAAATTGAGAACACCAAGATCGGCTTAAACATGGGTTGGCAAGGAAGAACGCACTTTTTAGATTGGTATGAGAGTGATCCAAATGACAGAAATACAGATTTCACTTACCATTCCCACCAAGGAAAGAGCAGAAACTTTACTTCGATCGGACAACTATGTTTTGGTTTTGTAAGATTACAGGAAAGTGACGATAAGTGGTTATTGGTATCAGCTGGCAAGATCACATCAATTCCAGATGCCGACAACATTGGGACATGCGGGCACGAGGAATTACCTGAATATAGCAGTTTAATTGGACGGCTAATTATCCACTACCACAAGGGAAATACGTATTCAAGATATATCTTTAGTGCAGAAAATATGATCAAGAATATCGAAGTAGCAGAAATTCTGCCTAATATCTATGAACCGATCAAATTCAGTGGTTTCGAAAATGTGCATCTGCCATTCAAAACATTAAAGTCAATGATTGACGGCGTTAGATATGCAGACTACAGAGCAGCATTATCTGGTGTTAAAGGAATTTACTGCATTACAGATACCAGAAACGGAAAACTGTATATCGGATCTGCGAGCGGTAAAGACGGCATCCTACAACGATGGAATGATTATAAAACCTCGTTTACAGGCGGAAACAAAGGTTTGAAAGAATTACTAGAAAACGAAAGTGAAGACTACTTCATCGAAAATTTCACTTATACTCTTCTTGAGATCTTCCCAAAGAATGTCCAACCAGCACGTATCTATTCACGAGAAAATTATTGGAAGGAAGTGTTTAAAACAAGAATTTTTGGATACAATAAAAATTAGTGCTTGAATATACTGTTGGTATATGATAGTATATAAGTGCAAGGAGCGATAGGTAATTTTTCATTTGTTCTCCAGCAAGTTATTCAAAAAGTTTATTCACACTCCTTGCATTCCCACTCTCTCCAAAGAATTAGGGAAAAGAAAAGAAGGTACGATGAGCCTTCTTTTTTTGTTGACTTTGCTTTCTTTATAGAATATAATAAAGATATAAAAAGGAGAGAAAATTTATGAGATTTGTAATTAAAAACTATATCAAAACTTCACGTGGAGAAAAATTATATGCTACATTTACCGACATTGTTAAAGATGTATCTGAAGCAAAAGAAAAGATTGCTGAACTAATTGAGTTGGTTCGATCGGTCGGTTCCAGAACAAAGGGATCAAAAAGAGTCATAAAACTACTTGAGGTGTTATCAGAAATTGATAAAAAAGCCGAGCGTGACGTACTTATTATTAAGGTTTTACCAAATGATATGAAAAAGGAAGAATCAAAAGCTGATTGCGTAGCAAAGATCAGCTGGCACTTAGACGCTAAAGAAGAAATAGAAATTAATTTTGAACAAAGTGTTTGTGATATTAGTGGACTATACTTCTCTGATCCACAAGAAATTTGGGGACTATATTTTTCTTTCAAGAAGGCAGTTTATAACATTAACAAAATCCCACTAAATGAGTTTGAAAAATATGCAAAAGAAATTCCAGACTCTTGGTTTGATGAGGATGCAGGAATTGTTTTTTCGGCAAAATTTGATCAAAGAAAGGAGAGCGAAAAATGTTAGGATTAGCACAACAAAACTCAAAACAAGACAGCCCTTCCATATTGGAGATTGCTTTAGAAGAAGAAAAAGAATCAAACACAAGATTAAACAAAATAAACGATGCCATCCCTTTTGATAAGTGCGTAGAAGCCGACAAGCAAGCTGACGAAGAAGAAAAGAAAAGAAAATGGTACAGCCAATTGGGAACGGCTAAAACAACAAAGGAACAAAGCAAAAAAGAAATAAAGAAGTGGCTAGAAAAAGGTATCTTTATTAAGACAATACTAAAAACAAACCTCTTAGAAACAATGGTTTTTCCAATTTCAATCGGTGGCGTAATTGTTCTTTGGAAATTATTATCATTTTTTCTTGATAATAGCGAACAAATTCCAACATCAGCAGCCGAAATGTTAAAAACAACATTCTTGGCGTTTTCGTTTTGTATTCTAGTTGTAACTGCGTGTTCCTTCTTGTTTGACATTTTTATGGCAAGTCATAATTTTATTGCCACCAAGATGAGCGAAAAAGACTACATGATCAAAGAAAATATTGTAGATTGCCCGATTGCCGTGAAAAACAAATTTCTTTCCTACATAAAAGCTGATGAGCTATATGGGAGAGTAAATACAAAAAAGAATCGTTTTGAATGGTTAAAGGATAACGGAGAATGCTGCCATTGTTGGACTTTTGAGAAGCCAAAAGAGAAATATGATATGGAATATCAAATGAAGTATCTGGCAGATCAACTTGAAGCTGGAAAGATATATAGACTTTCTGACATTATTACTGATAAGGTTAAAAAGAAGGTGAGTGAATGAAATGACAACAGAAAAACAATTAAATCTTGTGTGTCCACACTGTGGTAACAGAGAGTTCTTCTATCAGAAAATGTCTTATTCTGGTATGTCTGAATTTGTAGTGAACAACCATGGTGAGTGCGATGATGACTGTGACAACTCAAACACGCACGAGGGGGCAACCTATAAACTAAGAAGTTCCTACTACTTCTGTAAGAAATGCCACAATAAGGTTGCAAAGATCCCAGAGGATAAGCGATACTAACAGGAATTAAAAAAGAGAGAGTACAGAAGCTCTCTTTTTAGTTGCTTAAAAGAAAGTATCGTGCTATAATATAGGTATACAAAGAAAGAGAGACAAAATCTATGAAAGACCTAAAAAGAATGTTAAAAATCCAGGAACAAAACAATAAAAATAAGAAAGAAATATTGAAGAAAATCCAAAAGATTGACAAGAAGTTAAATCTGGAGAGAGTATTCCTTGTTGGATGTAAGGATATTGAGATTATTAGCTTTGAAGTCGTAGAAGACGACATCACAGAAAAGAAGAGCCTTGGCATTTATTATTCAGCAGCAGTCGAAGATTCTTATGGGGATTTCGATTCCATCTATTCTTATGCAACAATTGACTTAGACATTTTCTTGCTAAGCGAGGCTGAGATAGAAGCACTAGCAAAAGAAGCTGATCAGAAAAAGAAGTTGCAAGACATGCTGAAGACACGTGAACAATATGAAGAACTGGCTAAAGAAATCGAAAGAAAGGAGCGTAGCCTAGAAATAGACAAGAAAAAGAAGGAGGAACTCGAAGAAAAGTTATTTGGAAAGGATGAGAAGTAAAATATGGAAAGAAAAGATTTGAAACCAGCAGAAGAACTTGTGTTAAATTTGTATAATAATACACATGAGGATAAGATTGAATTAGAAAAAGTAAAGCGTATTTACTTCGATGATGGAGAAGCGACCATCCTTACATACAGTGATAACCCAGATGCTGTATGTGGAGAAGATAGAGCATACATAAAAACAACATTCACACAAGAAACAGTAAAAGAGTATAATCGGGAACAATATCATCGTGCTATTGAATTGGCAGTTCAAGCAGTCCACGACAACAACGTGTCTTTGCTTCGTTGGTTATCTATTCAAGAGATATATAGCCTTCAAGAGATTTATCACTCATACGGAGATTTATTAGACGAGTATATTACATCTATTGTGTGCAAAGCATCTAATGGATTGGTTATAATTGACACTGATTATGAAAAGATTTTCTGCATTGGCGAATATGTATCTTTCCGTGATTTGAAAGGTACCGAACATAAATTAAAGTTTGCATGGTTCTTGTCGCCTGAACTTAAAGAACTGAAGGAATACTTTGCTAATTATAAAAAGGTAAATAGACTTCAGCAAATCGACAAATGCAAAGACGATATCGAGAGATATAAGAAGTGGATTTTAGAAAGCGAAGAAACAATTAAGAAACTTGAAGAAGAAGAGGGCTACGTAGAAAGTCAGGTGTAACATCATGAATAAAGTAATTTCAGCATTCCCAGGCATCGGTAAAACAACATTAGTTCAAACAAACAAAAACTATATTGATCTTGAGTCGTCAGATTATAAGTGGCTTGATATTGATAAGACATTGCCTATTGAAGAACGCAAAGGTACAGCAAAAACAATTAACCCCGATTTTCCAAACAATTACATTAAGAAGATTAGTGAGTTGACTGATATGGGATTTAACGTCTTGATCTCATCACACAAAGAAGTGAGAGAAGCGTTGCAGGCACAAGGCATTAAATATACAATCGTCCTTCCATCATTAGATATGAAAGAAGAGATGATAAATCGCTATTTAAGCCGTGGTAATCAGGAAAACTTTGTGAACCTGCTTAAAACGAATTACGAAAAATTTGTGGAAGACTTGGCTATGGATCCAAATGAAAAGATTGTTTTAAAACATGGGGAATATCTGTCTGACATAGTGAAGTAATATAATAACAGAAAAGGGATGGAAGGATATGGGAAGAGCAAAAGATGTTGCATACGCATACGTGGATGGTTCCTACAACTACGATACAAACAGATACGGCTGTGGCGGAATCTTAGTCGTTAACGAAAAAGAATATATCATCAGAAAATCTGGCAATGAAAAAGACGCCATAAAGCTCAAGAATGTTGCTGGAGAAATCTTTGGTGCAATCACCGTAATGAAAGCAGCAAGGAAGCTAAAGCTGAAGAGAATTAAACTCTATTTCGATTTTAGCGGTATCGAGGATATTGCATTAGGTAAGATCCAACCGAAGCAGAAGAATAGATTTTTACTTTCTTATCGTGAGTTCTTCACAGAAATAAACAAATACATGAAAATCGACTTCTGCAAGGTTAAGAGCCACAGCGGCATAGAGTTAAATAATAAAGCGGATCGGTTGGCAAAACAGGCTGTCGGCTTGAGAAAAGAAGTATAAACCATAAAATACAAAAAGAAAGACGAGGAAAATATTATGGGATTTATAGAAAAATTTGAAGAAATTGAAAAAACAAAAGAAGAATTACTTGAACAATTACACAATAAGATTGATTTTGTCCACGAAAATGTTGGCAAAGATTATAGAACGCAAGACGGATGGTTTGATAGTGACTATACAATCGTAACAGGTGCCAAAGAAGAAGGTGAGTTTGTTGTAGTTTCCTACGATTATTTTAGATATACAGATTGCGAAGATAAGCTCTACATTAAGAAAGAATTATTAGATATGCCTGAAGAAGAAATATTAAAAAATAAGGACACGTTAAAAGCAGAGCTAGAAGCATACAACCAAAAACAAACAAAGCTATTTGAAGAAGAAAAACAAAGAATATTACAACTCATTAAACAGCGTGAAGCTGCAAAAGCAAAGCCAACAAGAGAGGATATGGACGAACGATGATATCAAATACCTTCACAACTGATCAAATACTAAAAGAAGGAAAGGTCGGCGGTATGGAGTATACAGTACAAGATAATCTTCACGAAATTCCAGGTACAAACGGGAAGGCTTTTACAGCAGAAGCACTTAACTTACGAACAAAAAAGAAATTTTGGATCGGCTGGTTAGATATAACAAAGAAGAAGGATCCATTTTCTGCTCCAGATTTCCTCTCCGATAAATCTGAAGAAGAGCTAATCAAAGAAATGGAGTCAAAGAAATAAATAGTTGGATTTCCAACTATTTTCTTTTTAACTATTGACATATATATACTGTTATGATAATATGTAAGTACAAGGAAGGAAGACAATAAACAACTTTCCTTGGCTATTCACTTCTACATGATCCAGTAGTAATCCTCCCAAAAATCTGGATCGACCTCCGATGGAAGTGAGTAATAAAAACCTCCATGATATCAAGTAAGAAACTTTACAAAAAGGGATGAAACCCAAGAAGTGCCACATAAATAATTGGCACTTTTTTATTTGCTAAAAAGAAGATGATATGCTAGAATGAAGCAAGAAAAAGGAGAAGAATATATGATCTTAAAGAAAGCAGCAGCAAAAGCAAAGGAGCTTGTATGTAAGTCGTTAGAAAAGAGCGACAATTTAACTTGGAACGAAATTATTGCACGTTGGTTGACTACCGCAGGAGTAGCATCACTCTTGGTTAATTTGTATTACGCATATATAGTCCATATAGCTACAGACCTATCAATCTTATTTGAAGTAGAAGTCGTAGGAAGTGTATTGGTTCTAATTCTAGCACAACTAATCTTCCTAAACGAAAACCTGAAGAAAAACAAGAAGAAGGAGTGCTAAAACACTCTTTTTTTATTTGCTTTATAGAAAATATCATGTTATAATAAGTATATAGAAAGAGAGAGAAAATATGTATATCAAGAAAGGAAAACGTAACTATTCTGTAGAAGAACACATAGATTCACTAGACCTGATGTTGGTATCATCTATCAGAATTAAACGTAGATTATCTCGGCAAGAAGAGGTTATTGGAACGATTCCCGTAAATTGCAAGTTGTCATTTCAAAATCAGAAAATCACAAAAAAAGAAATAAAGAAAAAGCTGGGCGAGATTGCCCAAGCCATCGTAATAAACGAAACGTCATACATAGAAAAGATAAATAAAAACGGAAAGGAGAGACTAGGAGTAGTAGCAGTCCTAGTAATATAGAAACATGGAAAATAACATTATTATAAAAGTAAGTGATTATAGAGAACTTGCAAAATTAACTGTCTTAATCGACAAAGTTATCAAGGCAAGAGCAAAGGTGTTAAAACTGCAACCAGACGTTGTAAGAGCAGCTTTCATCCTGGCAGAAGAAAATGAGATCGCAGATGTAGCAGAAGCACTCAAAATTCGTCAAGAAGGAGCTTCTCACTTGGTTAGAGAATTAGAAAGAAACGGAATGATAGAAACAGACAAGACAGCTGGTGGATATAGAAGAAGAATCAGATTAACATCAACTGGCAGAAAACTATTAATAGAACCAATCACAAAGAAGATTCAAGCATTGTTAGAAAGAAGAGGAAGTGTTAATGAAGAAGAGAGTTAAAGTGTGTACGATTGAAGTGTATAGTGAAAAGACAAGATTAGTAAGCAACATTAGTGAAAAGAAGAGTGCAGAAGAGACGTTTGTCGGCAACAAAAACAGGGTATTACACGATGTTAAGAATTTCCTTAAAGATGCTAGTTTTTATGGTTCTGCATTATCTGAACTATTGAACGCCATCAACCGTTCTTCAGAGGGATATATTGATAAGAACGTATACGGTGCTTCAAGTATTATCAAAGTATTTAACCTAAATACGGACTCAATGTATGAATTTCATATTTCTTATAATCTTAATAGATTACCAAATCGACCATATAGATATAGTATGAACCGAAAAGGTGAAAACCGCTATGAGAAAAGATTGATCCAACAATATGGTGGTGGAAGAGTTGGTAGATACAAACTCGCTCTTAGTCGAGTTTCAACAGATAAACTAATTGGTTTATTGTCACATGCCATTGAAGAAGAATTCAAATCAAAGATGAGGATTGATCTAGTAAAAACTTCTGGTTTATATATCGCATTTCCGTGGAGTATTACTCTAACACCAGCAGATAACTTAACAATCACATTAGAGTTTGTCCAAAATAGACAAGATTGGTTCAGACGTTATGTAACTATTATTTATAATGGAGAAGAGGTTGATTTCTCTTTAAAAGAAGAGAACGAAATAACAGAAAAATCTATTGAAAGAGCGTTAAAGTTGGTAGACAAATTTGATGAAATCTGCGAGATTGTTAAGAAGGCGTACAACCTATAAAAATATATCAATAGAAGTGCCATATAATATAGGCACTTTTTGTTTGCTAAAAAGAATGTAATGTGATATAATGACAATATAAAGGAAGAGAGGAAATTTGTGAATAAAGACAAAGAAACAAAAAATCAAAAAATGGATAAAATAATCAATGAGCTACAGGCGAAAACATCTCCAAAGCTGTTTCTTGTTAGACGGCTTTCGTTGTTTTTCGTTTATACTTTCTCAACACTAGCCATTATCTTCAGTTTTGCTGCGAACATCGTAAAGGTTGAAGGTGTATCGGAACTATCTTATATTGCCATAACAATAGCGATACTATCTCTAGCCTTGCACGAAACCTTAAACAGAAAGATTAAGGACAAATTACTGGAGCATTTAAAGGCAGTAAAAAACGCTATGGAAGATCTGAATATTGAAGAAACAAACAAAACAACCGTCGTGACAGACGTTGATGGCTTGGAAATTTGTTTAGTAACATTCTTTGCACTTAGCGAGAAGCCAAATCCTAATATCGTATTAAAGCTCTCCGAGAAAACAAAACTGATTCTAGTGGACAATCCAGTAGATCCAAATGAACCATGGATATTGTTAAATAAAGAAATGCAGGACGGCAAATTACTCATCAAAAAAGAAGTGATTACAGAAGATGAAGTGAAAAAGCTGATGCATCAAGAGACATTTGAAAAAATTATAAATATTAGAAACAACCTATTAGAAAATGGAGCATAAAAACAGAAGCAGTTTTTATTGACAAAAGTGATTATTTATACCAAATTGTACTTATAATAAAAGGGGATTAGTTCAAATGAAAGCTTATAAAACAGAAATTAGACCAACTAAAAGTCAAATCGAATTGATCCATCAGACCTGTGGTAATGTTAGATATATTTATAACCAATATATCAGTTACAATTTCAAACGTCTAAAGAACAACGAACCCATTATTTCTGGTTATGATTATTCAAAAATGATCAATCATGACCCAACAGTTCCTAGTTGGCTAAAAGCAGTTTCAAGCAAAGCCTTAAAACAGGCTATTATGAATGCAAGTACAGCACTTTCATCTTATCTTAAAGGTAACAAAGGTAAACCCCACTTTAAAAAGAAAACAAATGACAACAGCTTTTATCTAATAGGCACTATTAAAGTTGAAAGACATCGTATTTTCTTACCCAAATTAAAGTGGGTTCGCCTAAAAGAATATGGGTATATACCAGATCAGATTACATCTGTAACGGTATCTATTAAAAATGGGCGGTATTACATTTCTTGTCTATCTAAAGCAGAAGCTGATGAACGTATTACTACATCAGGTGAAGGAATCGGCATTGACTTCGGACTAAAAGACCAGTTTATTACAAAAGATCAAGTTATCCCTTCGGTTAATAAGTCAAAAAGAGTTCGTAAACTTGAAAAGAAGTTGCGTCAAAAACAACGCTCCTTGTCACGACGTTACGAAAACAATATGACTAATAAAGTCTATTACAAATCAGGCAAGAAAAAGGGGCAACTTAAAAGTTTCAAGTGGAAACAACCATTACATGAATGCAAGAACTTAAATAAGCAAGTACTAGTCATTAACAAACTCCGTGAACGTTTATCTCGGATCCGAACCGATTACAATAGAAAAGCACTTCAATCTATTTTAAAACGAAAGCCAAGTTTTATTGTGATTGAAGACTTGAATGTAAAAGGTTTGATGAAGAATAAACATTTGTCAAAAGCGATTTTCCATGCACAATGGTATCACTCTCGTATTTTCTTACAGCAGCAATGCAAAAAGCTTGGAATAGAGTTACGCTTAGTATCACGTTTCTATCCATCGAGTAAATTATGTTCTCATTGTGGATATAAAAAAGTGGATCTAAAACTAAATGACCGTAGTTGGGAATGTCCTGATTGTCACACGATTCATGATCGTGACCAAAATGCCGCAATCAACCTGGAAAGATGCACCAACTACACTGTCTTGACAACAGTCTAAATATCGTCACTACCGTGGGCTACACGGGAAGTTAAGTCTGTGGATCGTCATATCAAATGAGAGTAGTTATCAATAACAAAATCAGACGGGATGAAGCAGAAAGAATTTCTAAATTATATAAAAAAGAAAGGATCATAAAATATACATTTGAGTATGTTTTATGTAGCAGGTAAGAATGGTTAAAGAAATAATCGAGAAAATGATGCTGATCAAAAAGAATGATACACCTGACCAATATATGGAAAGGCTAGCCAAAATATCTCAACAAGTGACACTAACTCTGCTTGTTTGCATGCTGACTGAAGAGCGTTTGTATGGAATATTCAAGAATATTCTGCAGTTAATCATCTTTGCACATGCAGCCTACTTGGTGTTTATCTGGTATTGCATGTACAGATTACAAAAGATAATGGAAAAGGATAAAGAGTGAGCAAAGAATAAAAAAACGGGCTTACAAAAAATAGAAATACAAAGAAAGAGAGGAATATGTGAAGAAAAATAAAAATATATCAATGGAAGAAATTTTAAAAACACAGGAAGAAGCAAAAGAAACACAGGAAAAAGCAAGAAAAGGAGTCTTTCTTTGTAGTTTCTTTACCTTTACTTTTGTATTTTTATCATATCAAACAGGCAATAAATATATTATAGCGTTAGCATTACTATCACTTGCAGTTACACTATTTTATCTTTTCGGATTTCACATCTCAACTAGGTTAATAACGCTCATTGAGAAAATGAATAAGAAAAGTATTGATCCATCAAATTATTGCCAAATGAATTTTCTTATAGATTCAGACGGAAAAGAAATCTGCCTAATCACCTACTTCAAGGAAGTGCCAAAAGAGGTTAAAGATGAGATAAGAGCTGGGTTCAGGGAAAGTACAAAACTGATTCTTGTTGATAAGACCATAAAAAAGAAACACCATCAATGGATTATTCTCGACCCAGAGTATACTGGTGAATCCTATGTATTGAACCCAAGAAGAGTAAATGATCAAGCAATTCAGAATATTGTATCTGAAGAAATGTTTGCGAAGATTAACGATATCAGAAAAGAACTTGTAAAAACAGAAAGTGGAACTTGTAAAAAGTGGAGGTACGAAATAATGGAATATTTTGCAAAAATAATATTAAAAGCCATGAATACGAGACGGAAAAACGAAACGCAGGAAAAGCATATTGAACGCTTACGAAAAGAGTTAGATAGTAATAAGCTTTCAATTATCATCTTCTTACTGCTCAACAACACGCTGCACGGCATTCTTTCAACAGCAGCCAAAGTGATAACACTATTGCTAGTCGTAGATTGGTTTATATGTGCCAATCGCATTCAAAAGCTGGAAGACAGCATAGAAAAAGAAAGAAGCGACAAATGAGCAGAGAACAAGAAGAAAACAAACTTACAGAGATGGACCTATTGAAAATGGATCCAGAAATGCTGTTAATGTATCTTAGCAGAAGCTATAAGTTGGAAGTACCACTATCAGTAGAAGAAGGCAACGGGAACGCAGCTAAGATGATGGCAAAGGCATCTGCCTATTACACTTACCTCATCACAATCAAAACGCACGCAAATCTATTAAAGCGAACCTTAAAAAGAAAAGAAGTGAACAAGGATATTATCGAAGACATGCTAATGCGAGAAACAGTGTTTGAAGCAGAAATGGCTAGAGCCAAACAAGTCTACGATACAATCTCTCGCATGTTTACGATCAGACACCAAGAAATTGATCAGGAATTGAAAATGAGTAAATAAGGAGAAAAACAAATGTTAACAAATAAAGAAGCATTGGACTTCGTGCAAGAAACGCTGAATGCTAGAGAGCTAAACGTTATGAATCATCTAGCAGCAAACAGGGTTATCGACCACCAGCTTCGAGATCTGGTGAACAGAGCAACTAAAACAAGACCAGAATATTGGTCAGACAGCGTGGAAGAAGATGGACAAATCATTTTCGATCACTGGAATTGCCCGAACTGCCACCACGAATTCGAACTAGATTATGAACAGTATGATTTCTGTCCATGTTGTGGACAAGCAATTAACTGGGAAAGCGAAGAAGATGATGACGAAGAGGAAGAAGAATAAGTAGAAACGCCTACTTATTTTCTTTTTAGAAATTTTCTAATTGTAAAATACAATGATATATAGTATAATTTAGCTTAGAAAGAAGAGAAAGATATGAAGAAATTTTTAAGCGTTTTATTCATCCTTTGCTTGTGTACAAGTATTGGATGCACCAACAATAAGACAACAACCTTAAAGAATAGTGAAGCTATGCTCAGCTAAAGACTGACCATCTTCTGGTTAGTCATTAGTTGTTGCTTCACAAGTCTTAGGTTAGAGAAATCTTACCTACGTTGAATTGAAGAACCATAAGGTTACTCACCTACGGTTGTCGCCTTAGACCGTTGCTCTGAGTCTATACATTAAGTTGGAAGGATAGCATTGAGTTCTTGTGTGTATAGATTAAAAATTCAATTCAACATTGACGAAAGGAAGCCCAATTCTTAACTTGGTAATAGAGCTAAGATAGGCACTACAGTCTGATAAGTGCTGTCTTATAGAGTAAAACTTATCATCAACGAAAGGAGCGAAGCGTAATGTTGGTATATGTATTAAAACAAAATGGACAACCTTTTATGCCAACGGCACGCTTTGGCAAGGTTCGTAGATTATTAAAAACAAAGAAAGCAAAGGTTGTTCGTAGAGAGCCGTTCACTATCAAACTACTTTATGAACCAGAAACAGATGTGGTTCAAGAGTGTTATTGTGGTGTGGATACAGGCTCACGACATATTGGTGTAGCAGTTGTCAGTAATGACAAAATGTTATACCAATCTCAAACCGAATTAAGAAGTGACATAAAACGAAAAATGGATGCTCGTAGAATGCATAGGCGTAATCGCAGAAGTAGAAAAACACGCTATAGAAAGCCTAGATTTCTAAATCGCAGTAATTCTACAAAAAGTAATAGGCTGCCACCTTCAGTCAAACACAAGGCTCAGGCTCATATTGACGAAATTGAGTTCTGTAAAAAGATACTTCCAGTTTCTGATCTGATTGTGGAAATAAGTCAGTTCGATACAGCTTTAATGAAGAATCCAAGTCTGATCAGTGAGAAGGTAAAACATTGGGGTTATCAACAAGGTTTCAATTATGGTTATTCATCCAGACGAGAAGCAGTTCTTCATCGAGATCACTACACTTGCCAATGTTGTGGCAAAAAGAATTGTAGACTAGAAGTGCATCACGTTCAATTCAAAAGCAACGGTGGTACAGATGATGAAGAGAATCTCATTACATTGTGTGAAGATTTGTCATAAAGGAGTTCATGCTGGTACTGTGGTTCTGAATAAAAAACCAAAGAGGGATAAAAACTTAAAATATGCTACTCACATGAGTATCATCCGCAGTCGATTATTAAAGAAATATCCTAATGCAATCGAGACATTTGGGTTTGTTACAGCAGAGAATAGAAACCATCTAAACTTAGAAAAAGACCACTATATAGATGCTTGTGTCATTGCAAGTGGTGGCTTAGAGTTTAAAGAGTTAGAAGTGATCTTCTATAAGAACAGGGTTTCCAAAGGAGATTATCAACTTACAAAGGGTATTCGAGGAGAACAGAAACTACCTACAGGTAAAATCTGTGGCTTTAGAAAATTTGATAAAGTAGAATATCTAGGAGAGAAGTATTTTATCAAAGGTAGAATGAACTCTGGTTTTGCAATACTCATGAATATATTTAGTGAAAAAGTAGACTTTAGTAGTATGCCGAAAGGTTTAAAAACCCCTAAATTATCTAAATGCAAACGAATATCAGCAAGAAACAGTTGTTTATGTACAAGTCAAATAAGAAAGGAGAGAGCCATTCATGTGCTAAGCTAAAGACTTACCACTTTTCTGGCTCGAAAAAAGTAATAAAGTGAGAAAATTAATTTGTGCAGTAATGTGTGTAGTAACACTTGCAGGTTGCAGTAATAAAACAACCACTCTAAAACACAATAGAGAAACAATTACAATCAACCATGAAGATGACAACATCAAAACTGTTGTTTTTTCTGTTGACTACCCAACAGATGAAAGTGTTTATAACAACGACAACATCAAATATGTATCAGAAGAATATAAGAAGAATTTAGAAGAGGATTACGGCAAAGGCTCGGTTTTAAGTGTCGATATGTCTGTAAAAAATAGCATAGTAACAATAGTGACAAAGATCGACCTTGAAAAAGTGAAAGATCTGACTGAGTTCGGGATCCAGTCAAGCTATCCATCTTACGAAGAGTTCATATCACACTTAAAAGAAAATGGATTCAAATAACAGAAAGGAAATACAATGCAAAATTTTATTAAAAAGTTATTAGCATTAAGTTGCATTGCAACACTTGTGACGCCACGCATAGTAAATGCAGAAGACGTTACATCTAACTCTACGAATGCAATAGAATCATTTCAAACAACAGCAGATGAAATTACTTATGCCCCAACACAAAACGAGGCAAAACGTTCTTTCAAATATACAACGGAGTTTTCAATCAGCGGAACAGAGAAAATTCCTACAGCAAGACTAAAGCTGCCAGCAACGATCTTTACCAAGCGTGATGGATCTGTTGGTGATACGTTCAAAATTTCCATCCCGTCCAAAAAGGAGGTTGAAGATGCAACTGCCCAAGGCGAAGAGGTGACATCACTATGGATGTATGAAATTATCGATGGAGAAGTTGTTATTTCAAATAGACGCCCAGTTCCTTCTGGCAAGACATACAACTTCGAATACGCCTACCAATTAACAGATAAGGCTAGCGAATATGCAGATATGTCAATGTCAGCAGAACACGTAAACGCAAAGGTAGAGCTTGATACAGCAGGAGGACAGCTAACATCCTCAAATGAACTACAACAGATCACAATCAACACCTATGCAAACATTGAAGGCGTAAGGGGAGCCATTGTAGGAGATGTATTCAAGGAATGGGATGATGCCTGGGGGGAGAAACCAGCTGACGCAGATGCATACTTCTATTCCGAACTGCAGTTTAAATCAGTAACAAGAGGCAACCAACCGTACAAGTTTACAATCGAATCTACTGCCGTAGATGCAAACGATAGTTCAAAGACTTATGTTCCATACAAGTACAATATTGGAACAAACGGTTGGGTCGATGGTAACAGCGAAACAAACAGTTATCAATTCATCGATAGAATCGATTCTATTCTCTATAGATTTCCAAAATCCGAATACAAAGATGATCAGGCTGTTTCCATTAGAACAACCAACAAATTCATTGTAGAAGGCATCGATCACCAGGATGAGCCAATGGAGCAAACAACAGATGTAGATGTAAACTACTTCAAGGACCCATGGTCTGTCAAAGAAGGAAACTTCATTTCTCTTCAATACGGAGATAACATCTTCCGTGTAGATAAAGACAGCATCCAGCAAAATTGGAGTTCAGTAGGCGTAAAGTTAAGCGAATACTCAAGATACGACTTACAAGATTTCCAGAGTGGAAAATTAAATACATACGGCAATCTTGATTTTGGATACTACATTTATGGAATGCCAGAGTATTTCACAGTAGAAGAAGGAAAAGAAAGGCTTCCAGAAAACTACTTTAAGCAAAATGTCATCTATGAACAATTCGTAGATGGAATCAAGCTGAAAGAAATGGGAGGAGTTATTGATAATCTAACCTCTGAAGACTATCAAATTCAAAATGTAGCATTAAACGCAAGATTTATAGAAGCAAAATACGACTCTACATACAACAAGTTCAAACCAAATCCATTTTTCACACCAGAAAATGCGTTTGTAGAAGTATATGCGAAGTATGATAACCAAGGTTCAGAATATGTGCATGTTGCAGACTATGATGTAGCAAAGAATCAATACAACATCATAAAAGAAGGATTAACTTCTTCTGGTAACGATTTAAAGTTCGATAACAATGTAATTGCATATAAGTTGGTATCAAAAAACCCATACTACTTTACTGAGATTCTGGCTGGGTCGAATTATGAATTGAAGCACTCTCCAAAGGTTGACGCTTTTATTGCCAACAAGGAAGACATCATTGTCCAATCTGAAGTTCACGGCTACATGAGAAAAGCAAATGGCGAAGAGATCTTCAACTATACAGCACCATTAGAATACGACTTTGCAAGAAAAACACAGACTGATGAAAGAATCCGTAAGAACGTTGCAGAGGTGTTAAATAACCGTATTAAGAAGCAATATGAATTAACATGGGTCATTGATACTGAAGAAACAGCTAGAACATCTAGCACAGACGTATCGTCAATCCCACAAGATGGTGGTAAGTGGTTTGACTTAATGCCAGCAGGTCTAATTGTCGACGAAAACAACGTTACACTCGAAGAAAAAGATGGCAGCAAGACATACAACGTTACAGTAACAACAAAGCAAAATTACAAGAATACAGGACGTACACTTGTTATCTTCGAAACTTCCGATCAAATGGAACATCCGATTCTGAAGTTTAAGACACTATTCCCTTATGACAATATCAGAGATTACGGTGGAAATGTATATAACCCAGTTGCTTTTGAAACAGGCAATAGTGCTATTACTGACGGAACAGCTGACGATGCCTCTATTCTTAGATCATACAAAAAGGAAATGAGTAACTTAACAACAGATAAAGGAAACAGATTTATCTATGCAGATACGACATATAACCTATCTACACTTGTATACTTCTCATCTGGTCTAAAGAAGCTCGTTAAGAATTCTACAGACGGAAAGTTCACAGCAGATACAATCGTGGCTCCAAATGAGGATTATTCCTATAAATTGACATTTGCAAATTCAGCAACGTCAAACACAAAGGATATTATCTTGTTTGATAATATTGAAAAATACACAACTCCAGATGGTGCAAAACCAAATTGGAGAGGAGTACTTCAATCTGTTGATACAACACAAATGGAGCGACTAGGATTTGCTCCAGTGCTATACGGTTCAACACAAGATATTGACTTAGAAACATTAAGAGGCTTAACACCAGAAGAAAAATTAGAAAATTTCACAAGATTAGATGCGAACTCAGATCTTTCAACAATCAAAACAATTGCGATTGACTGCAGAAGAAAGAGTGATAATTCAATCGGATATCTCGGAAAATCACAATCACTTGTTGCAATATTAAATATGAGAGCCCCAGAAAACCTTCCAGTGATCGAAACAGCATATAAGAACTATAACGTTGTTTATGCTAATGCAACCGCTATTGGAGAAGCTGGTGCAGAATCATCAAACTATATCTTCAACGGGTATACAACCACAACGTATAAGATCATGGGCAACTTCCAATTAAATAAGCAAGATGCTACAACAAAGAGACCTATCCCTGGAATCCAGTTCAAACTAAGTGGTAGAAGTGCTTATGGCGAGTATGTAGATGAGATCAAGCTAACAGATAGCAAGGGCATCATTAACTTCAAGAAGATTCCAGTTGGAAAATATACTTTGACAGAATACGAAACAACTCCAGATTACTTCTTAAACGAAGAAAAGCATGTTATCGAGATCACAGAGAATGGAAGAGTGTTAATCGACAATAAAGAGGCTTCAGAAATCACAATTCTCAATACTCCTCGTGTTCACGCAAATGTAGCATTTGAGAAGAAGACATTCCCTAATAAAGAAGGGATCTCTGCTCCAATCGAAGGTGTAGAATTCACACTATCTGGTACATCGGATTATGGAAATGATTTAATCGAAAAAGTAACATCAGATAAAAGTGGCAAGGTTATCTTCAAGAATATCGAAAAGGGAACCTATAGACTCAAAGAAACAAATACACCTAGAGAATTCATGAAACTAAAGGATGAGTTAGAGGTTAAGATTGATGATTATGGCGTTGTAACGATTACAAATAAGGCAACAAACACGAAGATTGATACTGTATTCAATTACAACCGACTCGCTCGTGTAGAGTGGTATAAACTAAATGGAGAAACAAATCAACCTATATGGGGAAACATTAGCTTCCAAATTACAGGCACAGACTATGAAGGTGTACCAGTAAACACAAAAGTTTCTCCAGATTACGGAACGGGTAAGGTAAGTGTAAATATTCCAGTAGGAACTTATACGATTAGAGAAAATCAAGACCCTGTATCAAGCGATAAAAAGAAGTTTGTACAAGATCCAAAGGAATACACTTTAGTAGTAAATAACGATGGAACGTATATCCTGGATATGGAACAAGTTGATGGCAAATATGTTGTTAAAAACATGCCAGCCGCAACAGATTCACTAATTATCACGAAGAAGTGGGTGAACGGAAATCCAGATGGATATATTCCAAAGATTAGGGTTTACACGAACATTGATGATGCAACAGGTTCTGCTGTAAGTCCACAGGCGGGAAATAATACAGATGAAAGTGGTAACACGGGAGCCCCAGAGATAGCAGAACCAGATGAGGGGCTCTAGGGACCAGGAAAGGAAAGAAAGTAAATGATAAAAAGAATATTAAAACTGTTTATAGCAACATTATTTATCATTACTCTATTGCCTAGTTCGGTACACGCAGAAGAAGGAAGTGGTAGTAGTCCTATTCTTTCTTCTGAATTACCACTAGCTGCACATGGAGAGTTGAAGATATCATTGCCTCTGGACCAGTTTTCAGACGGCGTAGCAACAACAGCTAAAATTGAAGTTTATGAAGACGGCTACACAAGATTTGTAGCAGGAAGTGGAAGTTTAGAAGCAATAAAACCAGCTTGGGCTTTTGGTGCTATGGAACAAATTAAGCAGGATAGAGAAACAAAGTATCCATGGTTCAATGGAATTTCAACCTTAGATTTTGATAAAACAATAGGAATCTGTCCAAGCGATTATATTCCACATCGTACTTTAAATGGTTGGGCTTGGATCTTCTTCAGCGAACTAATGAACGACAATATAAAAGAAGTTTCGAGATTTGTTGGATCTGCTGCCATGATTGATTTGTCTCATGTAACAGTATTGGACGCAAAAGGAAGAACAGAAACTCCAGATGGAGCCAACTTCTCTGATTATGTAAGCCTAAATTTCCTATTTAGAGGTGCACGTGCAAGAAAGATTAAATTTGGAGAGAATTGGTCCAAGTTGAAGTTTGGTAACACTGAATCAATGTTTGCAAGAGCCACCGTAAAAGAAATAGAAGGCTTAGAGAATTTGAAGATGCAACCAAGGAATGCTAGGGAGATGTTTGCGTTGGCTTGGGATCCAAATAACAATGGCGAAGACTCAACAGCAAATCTTTCCTCATTAGACCTTACAGAAGTAACTCGCATTGATTCCATGTTTAGTGGCTCTTCAATTGATGTCAAAGATTTATTTTCAAGACAAAGAATATCAAAGATAGAGAATGCGAACTTTGCATTCCAATTATATAAAAATACGAAGCATGTGATTGATCTAACAGGAATTACACAAGAAAATATCAATCCTTCATCATATCCTGACTACGGAGGATTCATGCAAAACGCTGAAATCCTTGGTGCTAAATTTGATTTTTCTCAGTTTACAGGAAGATTCTCTGGAGCATTCTCTTTATATGCAAATATGGATACATCTAAAATGCCACAACCAAATCACGTGGACGCAAACGGGAAAAAGCCATACCTAGCTAATATGGTTGTAGATTATATCTATGGTCTTGGGGCACAGACAAGTTTTGACTTCTCAAATTATTCAGATCCAAATTTCCTTGAAAGTAACAATGTAGTCGTAAGAAAAAAGGGACTCCAAATTGTCAAAACGTCAGAAAATACTGTATTCAATAATATCGGTTATGGATTAACATCAGAGTTCAATCTTTTCCAAGAATCAGACAAATATACTGGAAGATGGATCCTAAAATACAATACAAATGGCTCACCAGTAGCTGAAGAAAAGTATGCAACAAAACCTACAGATATGAACAATATCGCAGGATATTGGGTGCGAGAGACCAAGGCAAAAGGCTTCGACTTAACCGCAAATGGTGGACGCTATTATGAAACAGATGATAGCAAGTGGATCAAGAATTCAGATGGCACAATGACATACGTCATGCCAATTATTGATAAGACGCAAGAACACTATTTGGTTGAAGATGACAATCCAAACTACAGACGTGTAGATGCGACAAAAGAAATCAATGGTAAAAAAGTTTCAATCATAAATTATGACGATAAGACAGGTAAATTTGAGACAACAGTTATAAACGAATACAACAATGTCGTTACAACGACAAGAAAGTTAAAGATTACAAAGGATGTTGATATCGAAGATGGAACTTCATTTGCCTTCAACATTAAATTAACAGGCGAAGGTATTTCTGGCGTTCAAAAGTTTAACAACGTAATCTTCAATAATGGCGAAGCAGTGGTGAGAATCAATGGAAATTCGTCAACGGAAATTGAATTACCAGCAAACGTAAACTACACAATCCAAGAACAGCCACAGACTGGTTGGGAACAAACAAGTGCAGAAAATATATCAGGAGTATTAGATACTGATAAAGAGGCTGTATTCACAAATAAAAAGGATGTCCCACCAACAACCGCAAACACAACAGAAATTGTAGTTGAAAAGCACTTACCAGAAACATACACTGGAACACACGAAGATACATACTTTAATGTCACTGTAGAGTTTAGCGGATTAACACCTAATACAACATACAAATATATAAACCAGGCAACCCAATACGAAGAAACTTTCACATCTGACGAAAATGGGCTAGCTTCTATATCAACAGCCATTTCAAAAACAATCGCAGTAAAGTTTGTCTTTGAAGGTGTTGATCAGGTTAAATACAAGGTAAAAGAAACAGATGTTAAATCCTTGGTGGATGGATATAAGATTGTTTGTACGCCATCAATCAAGATCTTCGAAGATGACAACCTCATCAACAATGAAGGCGGCAAGACAAACCAAGATTTCACTTCAAAGGTTTACACAGCGAAAACAGGTAAAACAAATAGAGCTGTATTAACAAATGATATTTCAGATGTATACTCAGCAACATACGCAAAGAACCTTACAAATTCATCCTCTAGCGAAGATTTCCAGTTCACAGGAAGTATTCGAGGCTTACGTTCACAAGATATTGTAACACTCATTCATACGAATGAAGATGGAGAGCAAACAAGAAAGACAGTTAAGTATCAAGGAGATGTCACTGCATTCTCATTTACTCTAAAGAATGGTGAAAACGTAGAAGTGGCAGGCATTCCAAAATATGCTGACATCATGGTCACGGAGGAAGAATCTGACGGCTACATTCCAAACTGGAACAATGATATGACAGGTGAAGTAACTGAAAATAGAGAAGTTGGAATTGCCTATTCAACAGAGTGGATGAACCCTAAGCAAGAAGATTACATTTATATGACATGTAATAACGAAAAAGCACAAGTTATTAGCGTATCGAAAGATGTAAGAGGAAACGCAGGAAATAAGAACGACAAGTTCAACTTCAAGGCTAAATTAACGGATAATAACGATAATCCATATACTGGTAGCCTAACACTGATTGATGCAGCTGGAAATCATAGCGAATTAACAGCAGATGCCGAAGGATACTATAACTTCAAGCTTGCAGATGGTGAAAAGGTTACACTATCAGGATTTGCTCAAGGAACATGGATCAAGGAAGCTAATGTTGTAGAAGATGAAAATGATTACACAACAACTGCAGAAGTGATTGGCAAGCAAGATAGTAAGCAAGAAGGAAAAGAAATTACTACTGAAATTGCTGAAGAAGCTGCTTCCACTGAAATCAAATTTGTAAATACCAAAGGAATGGTAGTGCCAACGAATGTTGAGCTATCACAAATTGGAATTGCACTAATTGTGATTGGTGGCATCATATTCTTGCTAATCAAGAAGAAGAAAAAGACGGAAGAAGAATAAATGGTAAAAAAAGAGAGAAAAAACAAACAAATATTGGGGTTTATCCAAAGAATTTTGGTTACATGCGTCGCACTGGTACTTTTAAACAAATTCGTGGTAACAGCCACAATCTATTACGACAACAACATGTTCCCGTCCATTAAAGACGGGGACCTGGTTGTGATAGAAAAATTTGATAAGGAAGTACAGTTAAGTGATGTGGTAATATATAACGGCAGACTCTATCGAGTGATCGCTAAGGCTGGACAGGAAGTGGATATTTCAAAGGAAGGAATATTGACGGTAAACGGAATGCAACCTGCCGAAAGTACAAACTCGCTTACCAATAAAGGTGAAAAAAAATATCCAATCAAGGTTCCAGAAGGAGAAATCTTTGTTCTAAATGACTATAGAGAAGATGAAAGTGATAGCAGAGAATTTGGAACAATTAAAGAAAGCGATATCGAAGGGAAAGTATTCTTCGTGACACGAAGACGTGGTTTCTAAGCTTAACTTCCACGTATAAAAAGTAAGCAATAGGAGAAAAAGATGAATATTAAGAAATTACTCGGAAGCGTAGCAGCTTCAGCTCTAGCAATTGGAGCGACAACGGCAACAGCGTTTGCTGCATCTTACACACCAATTACAGGTGGAGATGTAACATTTAACACAACTTTAACAACAGAAGGTGGTACAGCAGGAGCAAAGGTATTTAAGGCTACAGTAGCTCCAGGCACTGCAGTTGCAGCAACAGCAACAACACAGGGCATCAAGGCTGGCGTAGGAACACCTACTATCGCTGATGTAGATTTAACTCAAGGCACAGAAGGAACAATCGATCTTAGCCCATGTACTTATACAGAGCCAGGCATTTATCGCTACACTATCACTGGCGGTTACACAGTGGGCGGAAAAGATAACGTGGCTGTCGTAGATAGTGGTAACACACGTACATTAGACGTATATGTAGTAGATGACGGTGGTACATTAAAGGTTGCAGCAACATTACTACACACAGGCACAGACGCCCCAGCATTAGCAGCAGCTGGTGATGGACAATATGCTCTTGATGATAAGGTTGATGGATTCTCTGGTAAGCTTTCAGCAGATGATGAAATCACAATCATGAAGAAGGTTACTGGAAACCAAGGCGATAAGAGTAAGAAATTTACGTTTACACTCGAAATCAAGAAAGCAATTCCAAACTTCACATACACACTAGGCGACACAACACTTGTTACAGACGGTGATGGTAACGGTACTGCAACATTCAAGCTAGCAGATGGCGAATCTGTTAAGATGGTATCACTCATCAATGGTGCTGAATATACTGTTACTGAAGATGCCGACGGCTACAAATCAACAGCAAAGATCGCTGGTGTAGCCGAAGGTGAAACAGCTGGTACATTAGGTACTTCAGACAAGATTAAGACTGGTTATACAAATGACAAGTCAGGCGTTATCCCTACAGGTATCTTGATCAACAATAAGGCTGCTGTAGCTACAGTTCTAGCTGGTGGCGTAGTAGCATTTATGGTCATTAAAAAGAAGAGAGAAGAAGCGGCAGAATAACTATGAGAAAATCCATCAATAAGATATTTAGACATCTAAATAATGCCTATGATAATGCTATTCTTCTCGTTTGTATCGTATGCATGCTTATTGGCGGATATTCTATGCTTGATAACTACAATATCTATCACCAAGTAGAGGCACAACAAAAGGTGGGGTATCATCCAACAGTGACAGAAAAAGAAATCACATTTGAAGATGCTCCACTTGCAACTGCTTGGTTGTATGTACCAGATACAAATATGAACTATCCGATCATGCAGGGAGCAGATAACCTTGAATATATTAACAAGGATTACAACGGGAAATACTCTCTTGCAGGCTCAATCTTCTTAGATTTCAAAAATAAGAATGATTTCACAGATAGTTATAACATTCTATATGGGTAAAACAATAGTTTTATAAAAACAAAAACTAAACTCGATGTAAAACCCCTTTACTATAGAAATATAGTAAATGCTTAGATTTAAAACTTGGAAAGCTTAAAGTTCTTCTTAACTACAGCATAGCTAGAAACGGCAGGTGCGAATGTTGCGAAAGCGGAAAAAATAAGAAGAAATGGACTATGGTGAAATAAAAGCTGTATATATAAATAGTTATTGAGATGTGACATCTAATGATATATATGGTCCTAAAGTCACGTTAAATGTAAAAAATCAATAAAATAGCATTTAACTATTCTAATAGCAGTTAAGTTACCAATCTTTATTACTAATCAATAGAGAAGGTTCAACGACTAGGTGATTGAGTCACCCCTGTAAATAAGGATAACCACGAAATAGTGGGAAAGTAAAACTATCATGCGTTTATAAGATAATTAGAAATAATTATGTGAGACATGGCTTTGTAAACAGATAGAAGAAAAATATCTACATCTTAATAATACAAGATGAACAAATAGTCTACGCTATACCGAAAGGTATAGAGGTCTACCAGCAATGGAAAGACTGCTTTAAAAATTGCGAGTTAAAGTGAATAAGAGTTAAACTTATATGAATACAAGATTGATTTGTTATTCTATGTTATAATATAT